>Ga0213876_10000284_pt1 | contig 46110 bp, 37 predicted proteins | sample BarmaccomBMRX_R9_FD_160113 | JGI IMG/M metagenome (GOLD analysis project Ga0213876, IMG submission 160113) | Root-associated microbial communities from Barbacenia macrantha in rupestrian grasslands, the National Park of Serra do Cipo, Brazil - RX_R9 | ecosystem: Host-associated > Plants > Roots...
TCGTCGCAAACGCCGCTGTCGTACCGCTGGTCGGCGCAACGATGCTGATGGGAACGGCGCAGATTATCTTTGCAGACGTTACGCCGTTAGCCAATGCCGTTGCAACGATCAATAGCTTCGCTCTTCAGTTCGTGCTGGCAGTGATCCAAAGCGTTGCGGCGTTGCCCTTTGCGCATGTTGTCATGACGCCGCCGGCGCTCTGGGCAATCGCTGTTTACGACGGCGCGCTGTGCACCGCGGTTTGGCTACTTCGTCGCAACGCGCGGACGGCAGCAGCCGCGATCGCAATAGTCGCGGGTTTACTCGTTCTGAGCCCACCCCGGCACGCTGATGCGAGACTGAAGATCACCGTGTTAGACGTCGGGCAAGCCGACGCGATTGTTATTCAGACTCCGAGGGGCCATGCTCTGTTGGTCGATGCCGGCGGACGGCTCGAACGCGGACCCAAAACCGCAGCTGATTCGCAAGCCGAACACATTGGTGAGACGATCGTTGCACCGTTTTTAATTCGGGCGGGCGTTCATCGTTTGGACGCGATCGTGCTGTCGCATCCGCATGGAGACCACAAAAGAAGATAGGCACACGACGATTTCTTTGTTGCGGCATTTTATGAAATTCGTCGAAGTGAGTTAGGAGCCTATGGTGATGCGCACAAGCGAACTCGCATCGTGGAATAATCCATTTAGCATGTCACAAGGGCATCCCAGTAGACGGCGCGCTGCCCGCAGCGTTAACGATCGTTTGGCGTGGGCCTATTGCCGCGTTTCGACGATTAAGGATGAGCAAGAACTCTCTTTGGAGGAGCAGTCCCGTTGGGCCAAGAGCTTCGCCAAGGAACGCGGCCTACAATTGCTCATCTACGAAGAACGCGCATCCGCGAAGAGCATGCATGGCCGCAAAGAGTTCATCCGCATGATGAGCGAGCTCATCGCACTTCCGAGGGACAAACGACCGGCGCTGCTCCTCGCAACATCTGCAGACCGCTTTGCGCGGAATATGGGCGATGCGATTATCGCCGAGCGCGCACTGCGGGATTCTGGGGTTTCGCTGTACTTGCGCGACAGCGGAGGGTCGCTCGCGACACATACCTTCATTGGGCAGGCAACGCTGGTTGCAATGTCGATGGGCAGTCAAGCCGAGAACGAAGCGCGCAGCAACCGCGCTAAAGCGAGTTGGGATCGTCGTCGGCGCGAAGGTAAACCGACATCCAACAAAGTCCCATACGGCTTGCAGCTGCGCGCCGAACGCGACATTCCCGCGGAAGGCAGTGCAGAGTGGGTACGCTTTGCCTTCAACGCCTATGCAGAGGGCATCGGCATGCACACGATCGCAAAGCGCCTGCGCGAGCTCGCTCCCTCGCATCGCACGGTCACAACAAAACTGACAAACGACGGTAAGCCGATTATCCGGGAACGGTTCCCGATTTGGGAATCCAATCGCGTTCGCAAACTCCTGGAACAACGCCGTTATCGAGGAGTCATTGTTGAGCCGCCTGTGTTCGATCGAGTTCAAGCGCTCCTTGCCCAACGCCCTCACGTCAAGCAAAAACGGACGTTTGAATATCCGCTTTCGGGCGCTATAAAATGCGCGACATGCAATCGCAGCTTTCACGGTCATGCAACTGGTGCGAACCGAAAGAAACGCCTAGCGGACGGACGAATCGTTGTCTACACCGGTATAAAACGCGTGCGCTACTACAGCTGCACCGTGTGTAATTATAGGATAAACGCGAAGCAACTAGAGAATTGGTTCAGTGCCGATATTCACAATCTCCTTGCAGACGATTGGCTGTTGGAACGGTGGGTTCATGGCGAACGTGTTGCTCGTGATGCTGCCGCAATGCGCCGCGAGATTGCCGCGTTGGAACGAGAGACCGATGAACATGTCATTGCTGATCGCAAGAACAAAGCTTGGGGCTTGGCGCTAGGCGGTCAGCACGCATCGCAGGACCTGGAACGCCAGTTGGCGCGCATCGATACGGAACTTGAGGAACAGCGTGCGCGGCTCGAGCAGCTCCGCAAAAATGTGGAAAATCAAGACACCGTACAACGCAGCATCAAGGAGGCGCGCATCCTGCTGTCCCGATTCTCGGACCTTTATAGTCAGGCGAGTTATAACGACAGAAGAGAGTTAGCGCACAGTCTGGTTCACTCGCTGGGAGGCGTTATCGCGAGTAAGCAAGGCTTAGTGTGGTCTCGGAATTCGGTTGCGCGTTAAGAACGGAACGATACAAGCGCTCACAGCCACGTCCAACTTAGCGTCGCGATTCTGTAGCGGCGCGGCCCCGAAACCCGTTCGATGCCGAACGGACTCGAGGACAATTATTGATTGATGGCAAAATCTTGCCATGTGCGAGACGATTTTGCCACCAAACTTATCGGTGCATATTACACGCCCGACTGGCTCGCAGGGGCGGTAGCAAATTGGACGCTTAAACCTTCAACGATTACAGTTCTTGATCCCAGTTTCGGTGGCTGTGCTTTCTTGCGCGCCGCGCTAAATAAAAAAAACGCCTATCCATTGTCTCCTGACGGCATCTTTGGCGTGGACATAGATACAGCAGCACTAAAACATGCTGAGCACCTCTTTGCGCGCGGCGTGCCCAGGCGAAACATACGGATTGCAAACTTCCTTGAAGCGAAAGTGTGTTCGCAGTATGTTGAGCGATTTGATGCAGTCTTAGGCAATCCACCGTTCGTAAGGCACCATCTTTGCTCCGATGAAGCGATCGGAAAAGCCCAGGATGCAGTGCACCAACTCGGCATACAAATATCCCGTCGAGCGTCGACATGGGCGTATTTCACCTTGCTGGCAGCAGATTCCGTACGCTGCGGCGGCCGCTTGGGCTTGATCTTGCCAGAGGCGCTTCTACAAGCATCATATGCGACGCCCGTTGTTGAATATTTGGCGTCACATTTTGAGCCACTTCGACTCATTCGCCTGCAGGAGCGTATCTTTGACAAGACACCTGAGAGATGCATTATAGTTCTCGGGATAAAGCGTACGCGACCAAAACGTTCCATATCGGTGGAGTATGCGAAAACGCAATCGGAAGCGGTAGTGGCTATTCGCAGGTCCGGCCGTGCTACGCTGTCGGTACAATCGGTTGTTCCCTATAATGCATTAATACTGCCTGAAACGGTACTCGATGCGTACCGCCGCGTACAACACGCTGCTAGCGGTGAAGCATTAGGTGATGTAGCACGAATCCGGATCGGTCTTGTGACCGGAGCGAATGCGTTCTTTATTCGTCAAAGCTCCGACGCTCTCTTCAAAAGCAGGCTCGTTAGCTCATACCCGATATTGCCAAAAAAGATCCCTCTTCGAGATATTCTGGTGTTTGATAAGGAAGCTCTGCGCCAAGTCGCCACGCAGAGAACGTGTTTAGCGGTCATCAGGGGTTTGCGTTCCCAGGTAGCAAAGGGAGAGATTCTCCGCGGCCATAGCCAAGGGTTACACCTACGAACGAAGTGCGCGCAGCGCGTACCGTGGTACCGTTTAACAGATTTGGATGTTCCAGACGCATTTTTGCCGTACATGAACGCGAGTGCCCCAACGCTGACAAAGAACGCTGCTGGCGCGCTTTGCACAAATGCAATCCATCGCGTGTTCATTAAGAATCGCTCGCACGTGAATGCAATCGTAAGTAGCTCCTATACTGCTTTGTTCGCTTTCCAATGTGAGATTTACGGCCGTAACTATGGTGGCGGCGTATTAAAGATTGAGCCATCTGCTGCACTGCAACTTGCAGTAAGCAGCTCCATGGATATTCTTAACGTTTTACGACATAGCGATCCGGCCGTGCGTGACGGGATTGCGGATAACGCGTTTGCGCAACATTGGGGCATCCCAACCGCGGATATGGAAGCCTTGCGGTATGGCGCGACTTTGCTTGAAAAAGCTAGACGCTTGAACAGAGTCCCTCGATCGCGTCTCAAAGCGTAGGTTATCGATGTGGAAGCATCGGCGCGACTGGTTCTCCTTGCACCGCCGGTGCTTCCAACAAACGCTTAGACGGGCTTTTGCAGGCTCTTCTCCTACATGCCACGCATGAATGACGTTGCGAACGACTCCTTATCATCTGCTTCGGCATTCCTACGACGCGCGGGCCCTCCAATGAGGGCGATCTGCTTGGGCGAGGAAGCAGCGATGCCTCAAAGCAAATCGTGGCGATAGTGCTAGAGCGGAATTCACCATCTGCAGATCACCTTAAGAGGCGCCTTCAAAAAGAGCTTCGGTCAGATAGTTTCGATGTCGCTAAGATAGTCGAAATGGCCGCCGAACTTGCTACGCAAAATCCGGACTACGTTCATTTTTCGGTTGACGCCTCGCACATAAGCCGCTTGGGCCGCGAGCTCGTCGCCAGACGTGAGACCGCATTAGCCGAATTAGTGAAAAACGCATACGATGCAGACGCAACGCGTGTGTGGCTCACCTTCAACAAAGCAGAGGCGCCCGGCGGAGCCCTGGAGATCCGGGATAACGGCGATGGCATGACCAGAAGCGAACTTGTCGGCGGTTTCATGCGTGTTTCCACTCCGATCAAAATTGATGAACCACTCTCAAGGCGCCGAGGAAGGCAGCGCGCGGGCAGCAAGGGCATAGGCCGTTTTGCGCTACAGCGTCTGGCAGATAAAGTATTGATTAAGACTAAACCCGCGAACGGTAGTCCTGCCTTCGAAGTTACGATCGATTGGTCGATGTTTGAGCCTCATCGTGAGCTCACGGCGATCCCAAGCCGAATAACCGCGTCCACAAAAAAGATGCGTGGAACCAAATTGATTCTCTCACCCCTCAGGGAAGCTTGGACGGCAAAAGACATCGAAAAGACGATCTTGCATTTGGCTCCGCTAGTGCAGCCCTTTCCCGTGAATCTAAAGGGACAAGCCTCGCTACGGAAAGCAGAAGACTTTCAGATTCTGATCGCCACTTCAGAAAAAGAACCTTATCAGCCAGTACAACACGCATATGATCAGTTCTTTGAAGCGGCCCTGGCAAAGATCACGGGCTGGGTCAACAAAACTGCCCGCGGTTCGTATGTGTTAAAATGCAGTCGCTTTAAGATTGATGAGCGGTTTGATCTTGCAGGTCAATACGAGCGCGCGGAAGGCATACGATTCGAAGCATATTACTACATTCGGAGTAGCGAATTCATTCCATCCGTCATTGGGAAGGCATTGCGAGAAGTTTTATCCGAGCAAGGCGGCATCCGCATTTACCGAAATGGTTTTCGCGTTTTGCCGTACGGCGAAAAGGGAAATGACTGGCTTCGGCTGGACGAGGAATATCGCAAAAGGGCGAAGCTGCTCGATCCGATCGGGAATACGTCGTTCCTCGGATTCGTTGAGATAAACGACCCGCGCGGCGAGCGGTTCGAGGAAACGTCATCGCGAGAGGGGCTGATAGATAATCAGTCGTTTTCGTCATTACGAGGATTCGTTTTCGACGCGCTGTACGACGCCGTTAAGCGCGTTAGCACGGCGAAGGCTCGTGAAAAATCAAAGATAGTCGTACCAACGGGCTTCGACATCAATTCTCGATTACGCCACGTTGTGCGGCGTCTCGATTCTTATCGAATGTCGCCTACTCCCAAAACGGCAGTACATGTCCTAAGTGAGATCGATACTGATATACGAGCGCTCACACGCGATTTTCGGAAGCTGGATAAGGCAAGGATTGATGAGCTCGGTACGTTGCGCATTCTTTCGAGTCTCGGTATTTCGCTTGCCGAATTCATGCACGAGGTTCGGCAGGCGATCAGCCTCATCCTAAGCGATCTCGGCAAACTGTTGCGACGCGTGAAAGACGAGCGTGCCAGAGAATTGTTGCAGAGACTTCAGGGAAGCTCCAGGCTCTTACGCTCATACACCGACTTTTACGATTCGATAATAACGGCAAATGAAGATCGCGCAATAAGGCCCCGCGAAATGCATTTAGCTACACGGGAGTTTCGGCAACTTGCATCACCAATTGCTGAAGATCAGCGAACCTCCGTCTCGATCGTGTCAAACCTTAGCGAAAAGGCGTACTCGCGGCCGATGCATCGATCAGAATGGCTCGCGATATTCTTGAATCTGTTCTCGAATTCGCTAAAAGCTATCGACCGTGCACGGCCGGAGCAGGGCAAAATTGAGATCACGCTCGATCGCGTTGGGCGAAATATCTCCATCGATTTCTTGGATAACGGCGACGGCATTGATAAAGCCATGTGGACCGATGTCTTTTTGCCATTCGTCAGTACGTCTCGCCGCTCTGAAAGCAGCTTAGGACCCGACGATGTGACGGGCATGGGCATGGGCCTAAAAATTGTTCGCGACATCATTCAGTCCAACGGGGGAACCATTCAAGTCGTGGAACCGCCGGTGAGTTGGTCCACCTGCATACACATCGAAGTACCGAGCGCGACGGAAAGACAAATCGAGGACGCAAGTGAGTAATACCGCGATAAAATACGCTTGCGTTGACGATATGCCGAGCGAAAGCAACGCGTTAATTGAGGACTTGACTGAGACGGGGCTTGTCGATTTTGAACCGATAAATGCATTGGTCGGTAACATCGATCAGCAGATTAAGGACATCGAGTCTAGTGACGCTAACGGCATCCTGTTAGATTATGTCCTCAAGGTTCGTGGCGGACAAGGTGGCCCTGAACGTGTTAGTAATTCGCTGGCGCAACAGATGCGAGATAATGCAACGCTAGCCGTTGGCCAAGACAAACCCATTGTACTTTGGTCGTCGGCAAAGAACTTTCGCGATTACTACGAGCGTGATACAACGGCACGTGACCTTTACGATCTGCACATTGACAAGACCAAGATACCCGATACTGCAAATGACATCGCTAACAAGCTCGTTGCGCTAGTAAGAGGCTATTGCGCCATTCGCCAGCACAACCACGATGACCGCGCGGGCCTCATTCAGATGCTTGGTCTCAAGGAAGAGGAAGCGACTGATATCCTGGACCCGCGAGTTGGTGACCCATTCTTGCTTGGGCAAAGTCGCCCTGAGCACGAATATGCACGCTACATTATTCGTGAACTGTTGAGTGAGCCAAACCCGTTAGTAGACCGAGCATTGCTTTTCGCGAGGCTTGGCGTTGACGAAGAAGGCTCTGAGGCGGGCGACATTGAGGCGCTCTTGGCCGACATAGAATGTTGCAAATATGCCGGCGCCTTTTGCTCGGGTTGGGAGCGCTGGTGGTGGCAACGTGTGTGGGATTGGTGGGCGAATGTAGCCGGTCAGCGCGACATACAGCAATTATCGGCTGAACGCCGCGTGTCGCTTCTAAATGAGAAACATGGGTGGTCTCTGCAAGCTGCAGAGCCCATTGAAAAAGATTACAGCACTGCGTATTGGACGATTTGCGAAGTTTACCATCGACCGCTCGATCCAATCGACGGCTTTCAAGCGAGTAACTCAAGTGTTCAGCCTTGGCACGACGCACGCTACTTGTCTGCCAAGGCCGCGCTAGGCTTTGAAGGCTCCGAGAACGGAGTGGAGGTGCACTCGATCGATAGAAATCGATTTCAGCGCCTAAAAAAGCAACACGGTGCTACCAGATCCTGACGCCGTTCGCAAGAAGCGCGCAGAAGAGCTTATATACCTCGCACAGTTCTTGAGGCAAATCCCAAAGATTAAGGGTACTTCAGCACTTACAGATGCGGCAACACAATGTAAACGGGAAAAGCCAGGCCAGGACCTATGGGGTTACACGTTCGGCGGCATAGTATTTGAAGCCGAGGATCCCCACGGTGTCCTGCCCAGCGATGCAACTGACATTCGTGTTGAACTGTCGATGGACATCGTCGGTCATTGTACACCTCAACCAGATCCGTTGACCAAACTCTCTACCAATATAATCGTCAAGGGGATTGATCTCAAAAACGCACCCCTCTTGTTCTCGTGGCATTTGGACCGTGCAATCGGTAACGCTAGTGAAGGCGACGCCAGTCATCCGCGTTATCACTTTCAACACGCCGGCACTATCATGCGTGATAAGACCTGTTCATGGGGCAGCGCGATATTCTTAGAGGAACCGCGGCTTACGCATCCACCCATGAACGCGTTCATTGCTTGCGATTTCGTACTCAGCAATTTCTTGCCACGAGCCCGCCAAAAACTTGCCCTTGAAGGAAACTACAAGAAATGGTTGCGCTTAGCACAAATTGACCTTTGGAAACCGTATGTTGAGGCACTCGCTAACGCGTGGAGCAATGATTCACCTGGAAGTCTCTGCCGCGACTTTTGGCCAAACATCATTTGATGTGTGCCGCTACAATCCAATAAAAACAAGGACGACAATCGCGTTTTTGCCGAGACCTACTCCGTCGTAAATGAAAAGGCAAGGCTTTTCGACGGCAATGCAAGGCGTATTCGTTCGCTACCTGAAGCCGTGGCAAAGATCATATAAACTTAACCGGTGCTCACCCACATGAAGCATCCCGCGCCAACAGGCGCTTCACCGGCGCCTCTTGAACGCTGGCCCAAGTCGCCGCAGTGATCCCCATTGTTTAGGAGATCATTATGTCTGCTTATCTGTTGCGCAACACGAAAGCGCTTTCTCTTGTGGCCGGCTTCCTGTTCGCTTTCGTCGGCTCGCTGTGGTCCTTCGTTATTGTGGACCGGCTCGGGGAACAGGCGCGCCAGCTCTCCGACATAAAGGTTGAATTGCAACGGCAGATTGCCTCGCTCAACGGAATCGCATCGGATTACTTTATCGCTAATCAGCAAGGGGACCTCATCTTCATCCTTCGCCTGCAAAGCGGAGCACGGCACGACGTTGCCGATCTCGTCTATCGGGGGAACATGCTTGACCGCGCGACCCCTGTGCGAAATATGATCGGCGCGCTCGCTCTTGCGAAGCAACTAGACTATCGTACAACGTACGATGCATACGCAAAACTCAATGATGAGGCCCGCGCGAATCTTTCACCCAGGAGTTTCGGCAGACTAAAGCAGGCGGAGAAAGCAATCATTACCAAGGGCCAGGACCGTGTTCCACTGCTTCTTAACGACCTGTTTCAGGTTGAGACGGCGATAAACGCCAACGAAGCCAAGCAAAAGCAGAATCGTGTACTGGGCATCATCGCTTCGAACTTCGGGGCGTTTTTGCTGCTTTGCGCAAACCTTATCGCAACAAGAGCAGAAGCAGATTGATTGCATCGCTCGATCAGTGCGTCACAATCAAGACAGCCGCGAATTTGCGGCGGTCTTCTATGTTTCACGGTGTTGATTGGCGTTCCGCGTCGCCGTGCCCACGGCGGCGTGCTAACCTTCATCGCGACGCACATAACGCGATAGCACCGGCCAACACTCCGGCTGAGGTTCAAGTTTCATGCCGGCGTGGGCGCTGCGCATTCACGCCCCGCGAGTCGGCCGTGCAGGCCTCCTAGCCCATTTGGGCTAAAGCCCCCCAACTCCGCTTAAACCCGCGGCAAATAAGCTTTATCACCAGCGAACCATGCGCGCAAGAAATGAACGTTACTGCAAAGCAACCGCAACGACCGTCGTTTCCGGAGAGCCGTCAGTTTCATCGAAGCCGGCACTACGAGCGAAGTATGCAGTACCCAATGCCGCCGGCACGGTTACGGTTTCTTTGATTGATTACCGTTAACGCAACTCACCCCCAAATATTGCTGAATCTGCTGATTGAGGGCGTCAAGTCGCGCCGGATTCAGACGTGGATCTATTTAGAGAGCGGATATTTTACTCACGAGCCGATGCAGTGGCGCAACCTAGCCTTTCTGCAGCCGAGTACTCTAGGGAACAATCTCTGCATAAACATCGTTAAGCCGCAAAATTCACTCGTGAGCGCAGAGACCTACGCCGTGTACCATGGACGCTTCATCGAAATGCTCGTGGCGCACTTCCCCAAAGAATTTACAAACGCAACAGCGTCTGCGCGCCCTTCATGGACAGACCTCGTGTGATCTCCGAATGGCTGACCTAAATTGCCAGTAATAGTCCCGCGTAGGCCTAGACCTGCACTGAGGAATGAACGCCCGTGCAAGCGCTGTTCACCCTTGTGCTTGAAGTATCGTAAGAACCGAGTTGTTGGCTTCATCATTTGCTGTGCAACCCTCATGTTTTTTGCCACCTCAGAACGTGCGATTTCCAATACCGTCTACTACATTACCGATCGCAATTACGTGGGCGGCAACACCCGTTTTGGAACGGAGAGAGCTTTAGGAGGCCTAGTAAGCTTCGGCTCAATTGACTATGATCCTCACAGCGGAAACATCAACGCTGATTCGGGCGCACCAATAGCGAGCTGCAATATTGCGGCTATGACGCCATCGTGCTCTACATTTCTAAGTAGAATCGTGGACGCGGTAGAACAATCACCAACGCAGCGGCTACTGATCTACGTTCATGGATTCAACAACACGTTCCAAGCTGCACTCCAAGACGCAATAATGTTCGATCGGTTCGTGAATGACGGCGGCATCGTGGTTTTCTTCAGCTGGCCATCGAAAGGCACCCTCCAGAAGTATCTGGACGACGAAACGCAAGCTACGTGGAGCGCGCCGCATTTTAGCTTCATTCTCAAGAGCATTCTCGACAGCATGAACGGACGCACGACGGACGTGATTAGCCATAGCCTTGGTTCACGACTTATTGCGCAAGCGCTCTTCGAGGAAAGTCTGCGCCATCACGCGGGGGATCCCACGCGCGTTCAGCAAGTGATCTTTCATGCCGCCGACATCGACCGCGACACTCTAGAACAATACATTGAGGCTTTCGCGTCGACCGTTGGTCACGTCACGATGTATACATCATCACATGACCTAGCGATGATGCTTTCGGAACGTCTCCATGGGCACGCGCGCGGCGGTCAAGCTGGAACTGAGCTACTTACGGGCGCGACGTACGACACGATCGACGCTAGCTACGTGCCACGACAAGACGGAGCGTGCCATGACTATAAAGCGGATCCGATTGCGCTCGGCGATATGCGTGAGCTGCTTTCAAAGGGTACGCCCATATATGAGCGCGCAAACGAAATAAAAGTTCGTCGCCCAGACGCCAAACAATACTATGAACTCTACGATCCAAGCAAACCGAAAGTGCCGTGTCGCGGCAGCCTATGGCGAGAACTCATTGATTACTTTCACATCTAATCGCGCAACCCATGACGTCATAGTGGCCTACGTATTTTAAGTAAAGCGCTGGGGAGGCTCATGCTTATCTGCGACGTGAAGATCTGTATGACATATAACGGACTGCGCAGGTGAAAGCAGCAGAATGATTCGTCGCGATTTTATTTCATCGCTCGCTGCCGCTGCAACTACATGCAACAAGCTCAAGATTCCATCGCGGCGACCCGCCCCCGCAGGTTTACTCGGATTCGATATGTCCATTTACGTGGGCCCTGGACAGTGGATCGTTGCAAAGCAAGACACTGGTGCGTCGTTCGCGTTCATCGAGTGCGCCCACGGCACTGAAGCCGGTTCGCACTTCGCTAAGCACTGGACCGACTCTCGTGACGCCGGCCTTGTGCGCGGTGCGTATCAACGCCTTACGAGTTCAGCGCCCGGCAGAGAACAAGCATACACGTTTGCGAGGGCATTTTTGGGTCAAGGAGTCTCACTCGAAGGCGACGACCTACCGCCAGCCGTCGATGTTGAGTTTGAAACCTGCGGTCCCGAGCTCGTTGATGCGCAACGCTTCACGCAGGAGCTTCGCGACTGGGTCGCCGTTATTGAGACCGAGTTCAGACGTTGCCCGATCCTGTACACAAGCTCGGGTTTTTGGCACAACTTCGTTCGTGGGTCAGAAGACTTCGCGTACATGCCGCTTTGGGTAACATCCTCTCAGCGACCGCCGCAAATCCCCAAACCGTGGATCCGATATCGATTTTGGCAGTACTCCACTGAGCAGCACATTCGAGGCTTTACACAAACGGTCGATTTGGATGTATTTCAAGGCACGATCGATGAACTAACACACCTCATAAAACAATCGCGGATCTGAACGCTACTCATCCGGTCGTGTCTTACAGATTCAAGCCATGCAAACCGAAGACGGGAGCCATCAACGTCGGAGAGCAACCGCGCAGGTTGACCGCCGGCGTTTTTGCATATTACGACGGATTCTACCGGACACGGCTCAGCGCCGGATTCCGGCCGATTGGAATCCCTTAGCCTTGGTTCGAGACAGAGTGCCAACAAAATGTCATAGAAATGCAGGAAGTACACCCTGACTGTAGGCATGGCTCGCAAAACTTATAGTCGCCCTCACCCAAAATCCGCCTTAGAATAATTTCAGGAGACTTCGTATGCTAAAGCAACTCCTAAGAGACCACCGTAGAATTATTTTTTATGTCGTCGCTGCTGCCGGTGTAAGCGGCTGCACTTCAGCGACGCTGAACCCCGCCCCGCCACCTGGGGCAAGCGCGGTCCCGACGACATTGGGAAGGGCGTTGAAACCGCTTGCTGGCGTCACCGATTCGCAGTATCTGCAAACGGCCGGCGACACGCAGGTCAGCGGCGCACAAACGACGATCCTGAGCACCGCCATCACCGGCGGTAGGTACGTTTATTTAGAGTCGGATGGCCGCCTGTATCCGACAACCGCTTGCCTCGCCGATTTGTTCATTACCGTCGACGGAGTTAAGGTAAGCAACGACAGCCTGATCGACTGGCGCCAAAGCATCAGTTTAGCGCAACACTCTTTTAATGTGATAGCCGCGGTCAATCTCGCTGCCGGGCAGCACACGATCACCCTGAGCGCGACGGGATCTGGATCTTTTCAGGTCGGTGCACGCGCAAACCTTAGCGTCCTAGCAAACCCCGCCACGACCGTTGTTCAGTATGGACTTCCATCAGATACCGGGGTTCTGAGCTTCAACACTGCCGGCATTCAAGAAGGTCAGCCGCTTCCTAAATCCTCATTCGGCAAAGTAAATATCTCGACTACTGGGCAACCTATAGTGGCGCTGCTGTCTGGCCGGACGTACAACGGCGGCTACAATTGCTGCTACGGCGATCCCCTGTGGAACATTTCCATCGATGGGATCTCAGAACGTAATGCCTACTCCGACTGGTCTGACAACGACATTAATCCAGAATCGGAGCTGCAAGCTCCGATGTTCACACACGCCTATTTTGACGGCGTGAGTGCCGGCAATCACTCAATATCCGCCGATGCGTCAGAACTTCCGTACACCCCACCACTAGTAGATGATGTCGAATTCCGCATTGGGGCTGGAACTCAACTGATTGCACTTAGCGGCGGCATGACCGTTTCCGGCCGGGGCAGTCTGGTAAATGATCAGTACCATCGTCTCGATTATTTGTGCATCGGGACAAGCTCGGGAAGCCCAGGATGCCCACCGGTGAACACTGATGTAACCGTTGTTAATTCCACTGTCACGGTTCCGGCGGGTGATTCAGGGGTGGTGTTCTTTGCCGCTAAGTCCCGTGTTCAGGCAGACTCCTCCGACCGCGGGGGCTACGTCCAGTTTTGGATCGATGTCGATGGGGTGCAGCGCGGCTCGATCGGCGTGCAAGCGCTGAATTACCCATATGCCGTTAGCACACGCACGATTGGCGCCAGCTATTTGGCGGCAGGCACTGCGCGGCTAACGTCTGGAGCGCACCAGGTTTCTGTTCACGCGATGGCAACGGGGACTTTCATTCATTTGTCACTTACTAAGGATCTTCCACTAATCTGGTTCGATTAAAGCCTCGGTGGAGGCGACCTATTATGACGCGGTGGGGCTTCTTCACCGATCTGCGTTCGATCGGTGTCTCTGCGACACGGAAAAAGGATCGAGTGCTTGAGCGACTGACGGCACGATGTAAACGTCTAATCCGTCGCGACCCCGTCGTGGTGCCCAATCCAAATGAGGCTGAGTATACAGCGCTCCGTGACGAGACGTCGCCGTTTCACGTGAAGTGTTCAACCATCGTTGAGTTTCGCCAATACGTTATGGAAAATCCTCATATTTTATCGGAACGCGAACGTTTTGAGAAATCGCTGCTCCCAAAAACGAATTATTTTTCGGTTGTCGGATATTGTGCCGTCTGTGATCGCGCAACAACGTTTGCGGTCGATTATCTTTATGCCGATGGCGGCCGCGACGGTGAGCGGATACCGAACTGGCGAGAACGGCTCATTTGCCGCTCGTGCAAGTTGCCTAACCGTCAGCGCGCGATCATCGATTTTCTAGAATCTGAATCGAAGCTCACAAAGCCGGCCGCTTTGTACGTCACGGAGCACGCAAGCCCGTTCTTCCGGGCGCTAAGGCGGCGCTACCCTAAGGCGATCGGCAGCGAACTATTGAACGACGGCACACCGCTCGGTGCTTCGAATGCCCTGAGAATTCGCAATGAAGACCTGACGCAGCTTACGTTTTCTGACGACTCGTTTGACGCAATCTGCGCCACTGATGTCCTGGAGCATGTTCCCGACTATCAGCGGGCACTGTCCGAATGTTTCAGGTGCTTGCGGTCGGGAGGCACACTTATCGTATCGGTGCCATTTCTGCTCAATTCCGAACAAACACTCGTGCGTGCTCGGGTGCGACCAGACGACACGGTTGAGCACATCTTGCCGCCTGAATACCACGGTGATCCGCTTGATCCGCATGGTGTGCTCTGCTACTACCATTTTGGTTGGGACTTGCTGCAATCGATGAACGACGTGGGTTTTTCTAACTCTGCGTTATGCTTTTACTGGTCTTGGAGCCGCGGCTATTTAGGCGCCACTCAATTCCTCATAGAAACAAGCAAACCTTAACAATAAGGTCCGAGGGCGCTCACCGGAGGACGCACTTCCATCGACTAGATGACGCTTTCCTACATTTATATAGCGCTTCCAGATGACTAGGAAGCAGCGCCCCGCGCGAGCGCCTTACCCTCCCTGCTGGATGCGAACGACCAACTGCACCCGCGAATGCACGCGGTACGCCTTGAACACCGCCCTTAAATGGTTGCGGATCGTCCAGTGGCTGCGCCGTAGCTTAGCGCACATCTGCGCGGTCGACATCCCGTCGCAAACCAAACGCATCATGCACTCCTGAGCCGGCGTCAACGCTTCGCGCTGCATCAGATGTACATTACACCGCTGCCCCAACCTGTACACCTCGCTGAATTACCTCACTCAAACGCCGCACTGCGCCTTCGTCGCCGTCGTTTTCAGCGACCACGCTCTGTGCACGTCCGCAGCTGAAACAGTGCCCATCTTCTGACATCTGACCGCAGTCGCAACGCTTTCTTGAAGCGATAGCCGACCACTGATCCACCATCATCGCTCGCTCTAGCGGACATCCGACCTCAATCCAATCCTACGCCAAAACGAACATGATGCGGTGGGCGCCGGCTTTTTGACGGCCGTGCCAATGCCGGCGATTTTTTGGATGTTTGAAGATCAATTATCCCGCACAAAACGCGTCGCATGATAATTTTTGTTGTCGCCGCCGTATTGCAAATGCATAAGGGCGGTGGTACACTGCGCCGCCTGATGAAGAGAAATACAAAACGGCGCGCTCACAGGTTGAGCGACCGGGCTATCGACTCCAAGATGTTGAGCACGCGCAAGCCGTCATCGTTGTTCGGCAAGATCACCGTGCCCGGTTCAAGTTGCGGTTCACCGTTGGAACTAGACCGCGCGCCAGTACCAGCGTTGGTTGTCCCGTTTGAAGTCCGCTTTATGGAGTCGCCGAATGCAACCGATGTCTTACCGTTACCCTTTACGACGGGCTTGGCGAGATCATCACCAGGCGGTATACTTGCAGTTGACGAGCGGGGCACGATAATACGCCTTCACTGGAAACTGACAATGTTCCTAAATCAGTTTTTGGTTTGCAACAACAAAGCAACGCGTCGCTCTTGTTGTTGTAGCAACAGTCAATCGCTCGATTTACTGTTCCACGCTAAAGAGAACACGAGTTATACTTCGTGTACATGCTCGACTTACGGCGTCCGTACGTGAAGCGTATCGATCTAGCATCGCTCATGGATCGCACCGCGCTTGAGTTTGCGCTCGGCGGTTTGGAGATCGATCCCAGGCTGCGCCAACATGCCACCAAACTCGCAAAGAACGCTGAGTCCGCCAACACGATCCGCAATTACAAGAGCAATCTTGTGGCCTTCCAGCGCTGGGCCGAATCGTATGGCCTGAGCCCGCTTCCAGCTACCGGTGTCGTACTCGCACTGCACATCGCCGATGCCGATCATCTCACGATTAACTCGCATCTGGTCCGGCTCTCGGCAATCGCCAAGGTCCACGACAAACTCGGGCTACCGTGCGGCCGAGGTGATTATGTCGTCAAAGAAATGGTGCGTGCCTATCGCCGAGTACACGGTAGTCTCACACACAGCAAGCGCCCCATCCGACCAGAACAGCTGCGTGCGTTGGTCAGGCTCGCACGCCGGCAGCCGCAAGTGCTGCGAGGGCTTCGCGACGCGGCGCTGATGCTGGTGCAGTTTGGCGGTGCTCTGCGCTCTGCAGAGCTCGCCTTTAACGTCGCAGATCTGGAGTTTTTGCAGAACGGCGTGCGCATCAATTTGCAACGCTCAAAGGCCGATCCTGAAGGGTGGGGGCAGCATGTCATCATCGATAGAGGCGCTCACAACAACACTTGCCCCGTGCGAGCCCTACGTAAATGGCTAAACTACTCCGGTATCGTCAGTGGCGCTGTCTTTCCCGAAATCCATCGCAGCGGTTCCTTGACGCACAACGCTCTACTTCCGCGCGCAATTTACCAAATCGTCAGAAGCTACCTCAAGATCGTAACGGACCAGTTCAAAGATTATGGCACGCACTCCATGCGCTCAGGGTGGCTCACAAGCGGCTTTGAGGCGGGACTGAGTGACGTCGAATTACTGAACCAGAGCCGCCAGAAATCTCCGCAGACGCTGTTGCGCTACCTGCGCTACGCTGATTTCACCAAGCGCAACCTGACTGCGCTGATCGGCTTGTGATGCATCCGCTGCTCACGCCGGCTTTACAGGGATTCGCTGATCCCAAACACCGGCGCTTGGGCGAGCGCGGATCCATTCTGCTCGAACACGCCGTTGCTCCACAGACCGCTCGATCGACCCACTTCTACTTTACGCGATTCTCGCGTTGGTGTGCCGAACACGATCTGCCGTCATTGCCGACAACGACTGATGTCCTTTGGCAATACATGCTTCACGGCATCGCCTCCCACTTGAACGCGCGAACGATTATCAGGGCGCTCTCGGTAATCGCACGCGTACATCAAAGCGCGGGATATCTGGATCCTCGTAGCAGCGATCGCTTACGAAGTGAGATTCGCAAGAGTACTCGCAAATCCAACCGTCGGCCGCCAGCTTATACGCCACTTGCAGTGCCGGAGCTCCGCCAACTCGTTTCTTGCATCCCATTTGATTTCAACGGAATCCGTGATAAAGCAATCCTGCTATTGTCCTACGCCGGCGCAATGACAAGTGGGCTTGTTGTGTCGCTTAACGTCGAGGATCTGCATTTCACCAAACGACATCTCATTATCAATTCTTCGCATTTCCCTGAACGATCAATTGCAATCGCTGCTGCTAAAGATGTGGTTCTCTGCCCGGTTCGCATACTGCGCTTGTGGGTCAACATGAGCGGTCGTGAACGCGGCCCACTCTTTCTCAATATGTGGCGCAAGAAACGACTCACGGTCATCGACGCGTGGTACATGTTTCGCAAGCGCGCTCTCAAAGCAGGTCTAAAGGCACGCCGGTACTGCATGTCATCGCTGCGGGCTGGAGCGATCACCAGCGCCGCCGCAAACGGCGGCTCAACGCTGTCGATGATGCTCCTAGGACGCCTTTCAGTACCAGAGTCGGTTGCAAAATACCGCAAACGCGCCGCGCAATGGCAGGCGCCGAAGACGCTTGCCTATCCGCTCGAAGCACTGCCGCCGGGGCGGCGATGGCGCCGTGTAAGGTGATGTCACTGCCAACGGTCGTCCGCTTCGAGCCTCTCGGCCCGGCCGCGCGCGAAATGCCACTGACTTCCCAAATGATCCTGAGCCGTTTTCTTCATGAGCAATTCTTGATGCCGTACATAAGAGCGTCGCTGAACTACCAAAAACATCCACAACAATCCATCAAAGACCGTTTCCTTCCGTCGATGCTGCAACGCTATAAGTTCCGGCGTCAAAGATGAAACTGCAATTGCCGACAATTCTCACGTTCACGACACTTCCACCGCAGGCGAAAACGTATGACAGCGGCTTCTACATCCGTCTGGGCTGCATGCATGCCGAATGCAAAGAAGATCCTGTTCTTCACATCAAGAGCAACTCGAAAGCCGGCGGATCATGCCGCAAGCACATCGCGGATTGTGTGTTTGATATGCTGCAGCAGGATACGCACGATGATTCCGGTCACGGCTTTCTCTATCGTCCTCAGCGCCGGACCGGTCCGCTCTTTCCGGACGGTCGACCGTTGCATGCTGATATGGCGCACATCATTTGGGACGGCACGCTCGATGACGGCGCTGCCACCGCGCACGTCTATGGCAGCGCCAGAGAATCTTGGGGCGTACTCGTTGTGCGCGCTGGCGATCACGAGCTCACGCGGGAGCCGGTATATCTTTCCTACGGCGCGCCATTCGGTCCCGATGCCGGCGATGTGCAAGCGTGGGTCGATCGCGCACTCGAGCTGATCGACGAACACAAGCCGCTGCGCCAGCAATTCAATGAAGCACTTCAACGCATGAGCGATAAGCAACATCATCTCGAGGCGTTGCTCAAGACGTCGCTGCTGACATGCGCTGCGTTCAAGAAGGCTTTAGATGTTTTCGGAAATGCGAACGCGGCTGTTGATTTTCTGTTAAGCCCAACGAATGCGCTCGATGGCAAAGCGCCCGCGGAACTGCTGAGTGATGACGCCGCTCTTAAACGCGTCACTGAGTACTTGCACGCGATTACCTCCAGCTGGTATCCGCTGTCGTACCCAAAGGAGCAATCGCAACACGGGCCGAGCGCCGCTCCACGTGGCGGATTAGACGGACCGGTATGAGGCTCGAGGTGAGCGGTGGTACCATTCACGTCACGCTCTCGAAGCGCAATCTTTTAGCGCTGCTGGAAAAATTGACATGGAATTCGGCCCGCACGATTCGCTTTCAAGCCGACGAAGCGACCCTTGTGGTATCGGCGGAACCCGACGAGCTGCATTATGCCAACCGCGCGCCGCCGGGACCGATGATCAACGCGCGCGGCGAGATGTACTAAGGGAGTGAGCCAGGCGGCACTGTGTCGTGAACTGCACGCGTCGCTCTACGCGCTTGCCTACCAACTATTGAAATGGAGATACGGCGCTGCGCCGCGTTCGCGTGCCTGGCAAAAGGAAATTATGGCCGAAGGGGTGCGCATTCGCGTGCTACTCGAAGAAGCACCGGCCCTGCGCCCGGCCCTCGATCGGTATTATAAGGAAGCATACTCCTGGGCCCGTGAGCGAACGTTGAAAGCATCCGACCTTCGAGGCTTTCCGCCGTCCGACTCCGCCTTTACGCGTTACGAGGTCTTCGCCGTGATTGACGGGCGCCTAGAGATGGTCCACCACTTTGATCCCAACGTCGATGCGGGTCGCTAAAGGTGCGCATCGTATGCCTCAGCGACACTCACTCACGGCAAGGGCAAGGCGAGCTTGCCAAAATTCCAGATGGCGATGTGCTGCTGCATGCCGGCGACCTCACAATGGTCGGCGAGCTAGACGAGATCGAGCCCGCATTCGCATGGCTCAATGCCTTGCCGCACAAGCACGTGATTTTCACTCCTGGTAACCATGATTACGCCTTCCAGACTGAACCGGCGTCCGGCGCTATCTCGCGCGCAAGTTTCCGCGCGTTACCGTACTGATCGATGAGGATACTGAGGTCGAAGGGATACGCGTCTACGGCTCGCCGTGGCAACCGTGGTTCTATGATTGGGCGTTTAATTTTGAACGGGGCAAAGCCGGCATAAGACAAGCTGTAGAAACATGGGATAAAATCCCTGATGATACGCAGATCTTGATCACGCGCGGGCCACCGTACAACATCCTGGACGACGCGCCGATCGGTGGGCATGTCGGCTGCGCGGCGCTCAAAGCGCGCATCGCGCGGCTGCCCCAATTGCGCCTGCACGTCTTCGGCCACATTCACTGCGGCTACGGCGTTTCGGGGCTTGCATGGAAGACGTACGTTAACGCAGCGATCTGCAACGAGGAATACAAGCCGCTGAATCCGCCGATCGTTGTTGATCTCGGCGAGGAGCGCTGTCGGGTGGTAGCGCCTGAGCGGTTGACAAGACTAGAACGCATTCAGTGGGGCGGCACATTTGTCTAAGCGACAGAAGCTCATCAACGGCGTTGAGCAGCTCGATGAAATTCGCGAAATCTTTGGGCTCAACGAATCCGAACTCGGCGATCTCTTTGGCGTTCGCTGGCCATCGGTCGTAAGGTGGCGGGAGAGCGGGATACCTGTTGGTAGACGCGCGACCGTGGAGCGCGTGCTTGATCTGGCTCGCGTGCTTCATTCTGAGCTCATTGCATCAAGAATTCCCGAGATCGTTCGCACCAAGGACGATTGGCTTCAAGGACGTTCGATTCTCCAGACGATTCAGCATGAGGGGCCCGGGGCGGTTTACCCTTACTTGAATAGACTGTTTTCGCACCACGGCTGAGATGCCAGCAACGCTATGATTTTCGAATTGGAGATCACTGACCCGCAGTGACTAGGGAGTGAGCCCTCGTGCATCGTGCCATACAGTTGGCACACAAAACCGTCAAGCTAGCTTTGTGCTCCTAACGATTTCACTCAACAACGGCGGCGTTCAGTGGTGCCGCGCTCGCAAGGCGAAAATCTCGTACGAAACACTCGAACAGGCGTGGCTAGGCGCATTCTACACTTTCATTTCCTCGGGCCGGCTCGTAACGCCCTACCGCTGCGGACGCTCCTTTTCCGGCTCCGCTGAGGTCCGGTGGCGTGTGCGCGGGAACCCATGGGCATTCGCCCCGTGGGTGTACTCGATAGGTTTGCGTCGCCACCGTTATGTCGGCTGCGGCCTCTGGCACCTGACGAAAGCAACCTCTCACGCGCTCAGTTCTTCAATGCTCCAACATAGTGCGATCGCTGACAGTCCACGTCCAATACTGCAAGCAGCAGACTTCTTGCGCAACCAAGCTGGTTTTCTGGTTGGCCCGGCTCGTCAATGTCACAGCGCCACCGGCAAGCCCAAGCAGCGCTTCGAAACGGAAGACGAATGCAGGCACTGGATCGCCGAGCACCTCAACGGGAAGGGGTTCCCGTATCGCTGTGATTTCGGACACATTCATATCTCACGTAAGTCGTGGACTCGACCGGTCATTCAAAAAGCGCCCAGCGAGTGCTGATCGCGGTGCAGACGTTCGGGGGAAACGGTAAGAAGAGCGTGTCTTTTTCTAATGACGCGCCGCCTCCCGCGGCATTTGACGTATATATGTCGCAAAGCGACGGTGACGAGATGGAACGGGCGAGACGTTTTCCGTCAAGTTAAACGTGACAAACCGTGATGGCGAAATTGAAAATTGCGAAACGAAATTGCTCGACCGGTCTCGATAACCGTTGCCCACGATGAAGACCGGCGGATTCGCGCGAAAAATGGCGCGACGCTTGTCGGCTCACTACGCGACACGTACGGGTGACGTGTAGGCGTCAATCGGACGAACGGAGCTGAGAGTTTCCCCGGGCCTAACCGTGGGCGTCTAAGCCGGGAGCGCGTCTTCAGCGGTGGGCCGTTAATTCTATCAAACGCGTGAAAAACATCATACCGCCAATGATGAGCCCCATCAATGCGACGACTATCACCCTCATCCTGTACGCTTTTGACATTGGTGGCGGCACGCCAAACCCTTCAAACAGTAGCTTAAGTAGTGGCCTGGGAAGTCTTGAGGCGTCGCGCTGAACTGCATCGGTCCGGATAAGCACAAGGATGCAGATCAGCATGCTCAGCGCACCAATGATTAATTGAAAAATGCGCATCTCTTTCAACACCGTTGGATCCTTCCTACGGGGACTCCCCACGAAGGCCCAACAGTGGCGCCTCCTGATCCTGCTGTCAGACCTGCGGCCCATCCACTTGGGTTCCAGCTCACCTCCAGCCCCACACCGGCACCGTAAAAAATCGGGACAACGCCGGTGACATTCCAAGATTTATTCGTCATAACGTCTGTGGCCACAGCACCGGGATTCGGAACGACTAGGCCACCTGAAACTTCACCGCTGAAAGGAACCGGCGATAGCCCAAGACCACCAGAGAATATCGTTGTCCCACAGGTGCGCGCGCGTGCTAGCGTTATCCCGTAGACGTAGCCCTCCGCCTTGGCGTATGGCCGTACGCCTAGTGCGTACCACGTTGCCATTCGCTCAACCAAAACGATTCCCGTTCCTCCATACAGTCCGAAAACGCCCGTCAGATTCCAATTGATGCTGTGTGACCACACTTCGCAAAGGTTGCACATGGGCGGAAAGGCTTCCGGAACGCAAACCATAGCGATGCCGCCCGTGCAGGTTACCGGTGGCTGGCTATCAGGCGGCTGGTTTTGGTCGTCGTAGCCACTAAAGTCTGCGTAGCTCAGCGAGTTGTTGCTATTCCATTCATAAGGCTTCTGTGATGCCGGGCTGTTCACGTCACCCGGATAGTCGTCGGGAGTTGTCCACGTGCCAAGGTTAACATCATATGCACGTGCACCTTGAACAATCACGTCGCCATCTGAGTAGCCGTCAGAACCTGGACTCCAAAGGATGCCGCCGTTCCCAATCGTTGCCTCGGAGGTATCCTGCATCGAAAACTTCGGGGCTGCGGGATCTTGATAACACGGCTTTGGGCTTTGACGAAGCGCCGTCGGGAATACGACTGCCGAAGCACCATTGGTGTTATGGCACGCCACTTGGCTTCCCCCGCCGTCCCTGTCTGAGAAGGTAACGTTCGAGTAGTTCGATAGCGGCGTGTGATCGGCAGAAACACCGAGTTTCAAATCGTCTAACTGCCCGGTTGAATTCGTAACAAACAGCAGCGTATCGCCGTCCCAATGCAGCGATTCGCCGTTAATAGTAGCCGGATGACCGGTAGCACCCCATACATAGGAAAAGTTTTTGTTCCAGTAGCCGCCGGGATGCCGCGGTGTTCCGCCCTGAATGGGCCAGCTCGTGTACGCAGCGCTCGAAACGTGATTCTCCGCATCGTAAGTGCGGGACAGGCTGCCGCTCTGCGTTTGAGACGTCTGTCTCCCCGCAGCATCAAAGCCGACTTTGAGGTCAAAAGTTGTCGTCCCGTTGTCATCGGTGAAACTGGTGATTCTCTCGCGTAGAGCACTCATGTACGTATCAAACGTCGTCGTGGGCGGCCCGTCCGCTTGCGACGGTGTCGCGCTCGGAATCATGTAGCCGTTCGCGCTAATATATGTTGTGTTGGACGTGTTCGGAAGGTTCTGTCCGACTATTTCGCCCCGTACGTTATAACTAGTGCTCCAGTTGCTCGTCACATTGTTATGATCGGTAAAGGTGTATGCCGTGTTTTCGTTTTCCGCATCGTACGTAAACCCGGCATAGGTACCTTGCTGAATCACGAGTTGAGATAGCCGCCCAGTCGCATTGGGTTGTCCCTGAAACTCATAATTATAAGTGTATGAATTCGGTGAGCCACCTTGTTCGCCGTCGCTGCGTGCATTGATGCGACCCGCCGCTGTGTAGCTAAAGTTAATATTAGCGTTGGTGCGCCCCGTCCAGTTATACTTTTCTGAGCTCAATGCACCGTCTGGTCGATAGTTGTAAACCAGTAGGTTCGTCTGCGACACCGCGCTCGAGGACAGCGTCAGGGCGCTTCGAGCAGCATTGGGATAGTAACTGTATGTCATTGTGGCGGGGCTCGTGAAGCCTCCGCCCCCGCTTTCAGTTTTCATACTCATCCGGCCATCGTAGTCGTATTGATAGGCTTCTGTACCGAATGTTGAGGATAGGATGGAACTCACTCGGCCGTCAGCATCGTAAGAGTACGTTCGTGATGGCGTGGCCGAGCCCGTAAACGACACGCTTAACAATTGATTCAAGGGTGTGTACGACGCGTTGCTGCAGTTGTTAAGCGGATCGCACGCTTTGGTCAATAGTCCTGTGTAACCGACATCATACGTCGCGCTCCATTGCTGAATCGCGCCCTGGACGAATGAGACTTTCAATGTTGATCGATCAAGTGTATCATACGAATTGCCACGGATATCTTGCCAGTGCACGGTGCCCTGCGGGGCGGTGCTCGGCGGCGTCCATGTCTGGCTCTCGTTGTACGTATATTCTTGGGTTTTGATCAGGTTGCCGTGGCCATACAGGGAAATCTGGCTGTTGAACAGCTGTGCGTTACCTTGACCTAGGTCGTAAATATAGCGCGTCAGCCAACGCCATGGATAGTAGTCGCGCTTATTGTTGTAGTCATTGCCGTCCTGAGGCATGCCGACTTCAATCAGCCGATCATCACCATCATACCATTTGTCCGTGATGCTGTTCTCGTTGTTGTAATGTCGAATGTCCTGTGTTTGATCGCCGTCGGTATCATAGCTATAAAGTGCCGAGTGGGTACTGCAAGCTGTATTGCTGTCGAGCGCATACTGCACTGCTGAGGTCATTGCGCGGATCTGACCGTTATAGAAATAGCAGGCGTAGGTATGGACATTGTCTGGATCGACGGTCATCGTTAGCCGGTTGAACGTGTCGTAGCTAAGCGTCCAAGCACCGTCGCCCTTGTCATACGTCACCGGATCGCCTTGGCTGTTATATGTGAGGATCTGCTTAGGCGTCCATGTGCTGCCGTCGAGCTGCGAAAAGCCGTCGCCAGCTATGGTGGTAGCCAACCCGAAGTCGCCACCCTGCGAGTTTGGATCGTACGTAAGGTGCGTGTGGTAGCTCATCGGCGTGTACGTATCGGTCAGCTTGCCGAACGGCTCCGCAGTGTCGCTCGTATCCCAGGTATAGCGTGAGGTATATGGCGCAGAAGGGCACAACGTATCCGAAGGCGCTGGCCGGCTCATCCAATCCATGCTATGTGCGTGGCTGTAAACGCCGTCGCAATAGGATGTCACGTTGTTGTGTGAATCGTACGAATAGTAGCTCGTCGCGCGAAAGCCATTGTTGGCGGGCGCAGCGATCGCGATCGTGTTCCCGTTGTTATCGTACGCATAGTCGGTTGGGTTGCCGCGTAGATCTGTTGTGGTCAGTAAATTGTTGGCATTGTCCCAGCTTTGGGTCGCCGTAAACCAGGCGCTTCCGTTCCACTCTTGCGTTTGAGTGACGCGTCCTAAAGAATCATAGGTCCATGAGGTTCCATGGCCATCACGATCGCTTAATACGGTGTTGCCACTGTTGTAGGTGAACGCCGTAACTCGATACGGTCCGCTCGCTCCGAAGCCTTGCTGCATCGGCGTATTCGTACCATCTGTAGGGGTCGGATTTGCATAGCCGACGTACGTAATTGAATTGACTTCGTTATTGGCATACGTGAAGCTGGTGTAAGCGCCGTCCAGTGCATTGCTGTTATTCCAGCGCGGCGAGACCGCAAAATTCAGTTGATGACCAGTACCGTACCAACCGTAGCGCTGCGGAATAGACGTGTTGTTATTTGGTAGCTCATAAACCGCGTAAAGCTGTACTAAGTTCGTTCCTGGAATCGTGTAACTGTAGTTGACGGCCGCGCCATCAGAGCGGAGCAGCGACGCCAAGACACGTTGAGGGCCAACATTTCCGAACTGCAAGGTGATCGACTGTCCATCGGAATGACTTACAACGATCTGCGCCAGCTTATAAGGGCTCGATGCGTCGCCGCTGTCCCACGAATAATTTAGAACGACGTTGTTATTGGTATTGCGGCCGTAAATTGCGAGCAGCTTGCCATCATAGCCGGCGATGGACGCCGGCAAGTTTGGCATGAAGAACAGATAGATGGTACCGTCCTTCTTGATCCAGTACACGTAATTTGGATTCGATGGATCAATATAAAAGATGGCATACTGCCCAGTCGGGGGAGCCCAGACGCCGTTCCCTAGCGGCGTGTTGTAGTCGTAACGCGCACCGTCGATATCGTAGATGCTGTAACCACCCTGGTCATTGCTCGCGACGTGCGCATCGAGCGAGTTCGTCCAGCCATCGCCATATAGAGACGGCGCGCTGCCGTCTGTACCAACATAATCATGATTGCTTTGAGAATTGTAGGTGCGCCCAAAAGCGAGGTCAACGCCGCGCTCCGAGATCTGCAAATCTTGGGATTGCACGAGCAAATTGCCGTTGCCGACGTTGAGCATATACGATCCGACGCCTGGGATCGCACCTTGCTGATAGCTCCACCAATGATTAATTCCGGTAGTTGGCGGAGTCCCCGTGACGACACTACGCGTTCGCGGCGCGCTCTTCTGAGCGGCGTGCACCGCCGGAGCGTTGAGAACGACGCGCCTTGGGACTAACGACACTGATCGATTGCGCTGCGCATTAGGCAGCAAAACCTTGTTCAAATCAGGCAACGGCGGCAACGGAACAGGGACACGAACACCAGGCCCCGCAGAGACGGCTCTCAATTCCCCCACGTGAAACCCCGCAACTTGCGGAAGCGTCGGGATGTCAGGACGCGGTGGTGCTCCAACGGGACTGCGACCTATCACGCCAAAAAGCTGGCGATCGGCAAGATAAGTCGCTACCGTCGAAGCAATCGATTCATGATCCAAGTGAATCGTTTTCGAGAACGTTGGCGCGGCATCAACGTGTTGAACGTTGCTGAGCAAAAAACTGCTGGCGAGTATCACGGCGATCAGCTGGCGCATGCGCTTCCTTCCATGAGCTACCCATCTGACGAAGCACACAATAAGAAACAGAACGCATTGTCAGCGGGCGCTTATCAAGAACGAACTTTTGGAAGGCTCTGGGTAGGGCCTAGATGATTTTAGCGCTACTGCTAATCAGTTTTATATAGCAGTTTTGGTGAAGAGTTAGTTAAGATGTGACGCATTGTATTGTTGCGGTTCACGTCGAGGCTGGTTTAACGCGCGAGTACCATTATAACTTCCCTGAAACGCCGTGCGGTAGCACGCAGCAATTGCAGTATCTTGCCCTCACATTTATTTGCCAGTTGGCACGCAACCTTGCTCCGCGATACTAATCCGTCACAAGCTCACAAAGAATTTACGTAATTCGTCAGGGGAGAGCTTTACAACAAACAATGCCGAATCCACGGTTAGGAGCTCACGGTCTCTCATAGCACGAAATACCTTGATCGAACTTGCGCGGTTCCTGGATCGGTTGGTGAGCAGCCGTTTAGGTTGTGACACGCGACAGCGCTTCCACTCGGATTGCGATCTCAAAAGGTGACGTTCTTGTAGTTCGTATCCAGTGGCGTGTAGTTAGGCATCATGCCGATCTTCAGGTCATCTACAGTTCCTTAACCATTGGTCGTAAAGAGCAGCGTGTCGCCGTCCCAATGGAATGACGCTAAGCTGATCGGGCTGCTATTTTGAGCGCGCTTGTTCTTTAACGTCCTTTTCGATTGACTAGTGAACCGGAGTTCGGATTGGAACCGATCTGAGGCGGGGTGCCCATTGGGTCCCCAGAGGTACGAGAAATTGAGTGTCCACGTGCTCTGAAATCCGCCCGGAATCGGCCAGCCGCTATAGGTGGAACTAATAATGTGGTTCTCGGAATCATAGCCACGAGTCAGATAGCCGCTATTGATGTTGCCGCTCTGCAGAAGTCGTCCTGACCGTAGTTCTGACGTCCGGCAGTGTCGAACGTGTACGTTAAGCCCGTTTGATCCTGATTTTGCTGCGTCTGCAGCACGCCCATGTAGGCATCGAATGATGTGCCTGGTGCGATTGTGTATAGGCGGCATGCCATGATATCAACGATGCGGTTCTCAATCGTCGTGCGCTCGAGTGCAAATTCAACGGTTGGACCAACAAATTGGCTCATCAGCCGGCATTTTGCACTGCGCGCTTGCGAAACGTGCCTTTAGAATTTAGTTCTGGCGTTGAATTGACATCTGAGCCGATATATGCGGTCTGCCTTTTGAGCGTTCCTCAGACCTCTCTTTCTTCTTCAATTGGCGGTCCGATTTTCAGAGACTCCATGTAGATGGCTTGCCCACGTGGGCCTAGGACTTCCGTTATGCTTTCAAGACATTTTTTGGAGCTTTCGAGCGCCGGAAAGAAACTGACCAGCAATGCTCCAGTTACGAAGTCATTTTCTAAGCCTGAAACGGACTCTACAGCAGCTGATACGTTTTCAAGAAGCATCCGGAGTTCGGTGTGCCGGCTTTCCTGCAACAATTTGTTAACGTCTGCGCAAACCGCAGCCCCGATTTCCCCGAACAGAACGTGCAAAAGAAGCTCTCCATAGTTGTCGTGCAAATGTTCCTGCAGCAACCAACGATATTGCGGAAGCCGTTCGAGGAAGATGCGAACAGCATCTTCCTCCGCTTTAGTGTTTCGAGGCTTCGACGGCATCTTGGAGATCCTTTAACAGCTCCTGCGCTGCTTTTTTATTTGCGTCGGACGCATTGGGGTTAGCCTCGAGCCAATTCTGTAGCGCTTTAATGTTTTGTTCTGCTTTCTCAAGGTGAGGCTTGTTGCCAACAAGTTCTCCAGGATGAGATGCCTCGTAACGGACCGCCCCAGCAGTTCCCCCTCTAATCTTGTCTACGGCTCGAAATAACTGATTCGCTATGTTTCCTAGTTTTGCGTCTGTTATTGATTCGATAGCGTGCTCCAGAACTACGCTACCGACCTTCCCGGTGGCTGCGGCGAGCTTCGCGCCGGCGGCGACCTCGCCGCCAACGGGAATGAAGAAAGTAGCAACCCATAGCATTCGGTTAACAACGTTATACATCAAGTTCCAGTCAACGCCGCCCATGCAACCATCAGTCCCTTCGTTGCAGTAGCCGGAAGGATCAGTGTACACAATGGAATTATTTCGATTCCACATGTAAGGCTTTTGCGACATCGGATCGTGTACGTCGCCAGAATAGGCGTCTGGAGTGGTCCAAGTGCCTAAGTTTGAATCAAAAGAACGTGTACCTTGAATAACAGTATCGCCGTCGGAATACCCATCCGGGCCAGGACTCCACAACATTCCGCCTTGCCCAATGCTGGACTGACCCGCGTATTGCATCGACAGTTTCGGACCAATCCCGCATGGATTTGAAACCTGTCTCTTCCAGTTCGGGTACTGAATCGGAGCGACACCGTTTAGGTTGTGACAGGCGACAACGCTGCCGCTTGCATTGCGATCCCAAAACGTGACGTTCTTGTAATTTGCATCCAGCGGTGTGTAATCGGCCATCATGCCGATCTTCACATCATCGACGGCGCCGCTCGAATTTGTGGTGAACAGCAGCGTATCGCCATCCCAGTGCAAAGAATCAAGACTGATCGGGCTGCTATTTTGCGCGCGCTTGTTCTTTAGCGTTCCTTTTCGATTGACTAGTGAGCCGGAGTTCGGATTGGAACCGATCTGAGCGGGATGCCCATTCGGTCCCCAGCCGTACGAGAAGTTAAGCGTCCATGTTGAATTGGATCCGCCTGAAATTGGCCAGCCGCTATATGCCGAACTGATAATGTGGTTTTCTGAATCGTATCCGCGTGTCAGATAGCCGCTGTTGACGTTGCCGCTCTGTAGAAAGTCGTCTTGTCCAGACGTCTGTCGGCCCGCCGCGTCAAATGTATAAGTGAGCCCCGTTTGCTGTTGTGTCTGGAAATCATTGTACTGTCCTTCGAGCACGCCCATATAGGCGTCGAAGACTGTTGTCGGCGGCGTTGAGTAGCCTGATTGCAGCTGCGCGTTTATCATGAACCCATTGGCGGAGACCGAGCGTGGGGCAGGGCCGCCACCAAGAACCTGTCCCATGATCTCGCCGCGTATATTGTAAGACGTGCTCCCAAAGCCGCCGGCGCTCTTGCGCTCGTCTTCGGAGTCGTATGTAAAGAGGGTGCAGCTGCACTGCGGGATCGCTAATGAGTATAGCCTTCCGGTGGCGTTCGCTTGGCCTTCGTTCTCATAGCCGTAGGTGTACGTTGTCGCCTGACCGAGGTATTGATTGTCGATGCGCGTCTTCTTCCGACCAGCCGCCGAGTACGTGAAATTGAAGCTTGCACTTTCTGCGCCGTCCTGGAAAAGCTCTTGCGTCAGCGCGCCGTCGGCGCGGTAGATATACTTCAGCATGTCGGTCTGATTGAGGTTCGCGGAGCTCACCGCCAGTGCTGAACGGACGCCATTCGGATAGTACGAGTAGTTTAATGTCGAGGGATTGGTATAACTCCCGCCGCTGCCTTCCGCCTTCGAGCTCATGCGCCCATCGTTGTCATAGGTGTAGGTTTCGCTGATGAAGCCGCTCGAGCTAATCGAATGCACACGGCTATCAGGATCGTATGTATACGTTCGGTCGTGGGTCACCTCACTATCGCCAAAAGTGATCGTTGCTAATTGATCGGCCGCATCGTACGTGTTGCTCGGACAATGGCTGAGCGGGTCGCAGCTGGAGGTCAGGAGACCATTATAGCCATTGGCATCATAGGTTGAGGTCCACTGCTGAATGGTTCCTGGTGAGCCATTGTTGACCCAGGAGACTTTTTTTAGCGAACGATCCAGCGCATCGTAAGAATTCCCGCGAATGTCTTGCCAATGTATAGTACCTTGCGGCATCGGACCCGGGGGATTGAACGGAGAGTTCCAGGTTTGCGTCTCATTCGCTAGCCACTCTTGTGTCTTGATCAAGTTGCCGTGGCCAGCGAGAGTCACTGAACCATTAAAATATTGCGCCGCTCCTTGGCCAAGGTCATAAATGTAGCGCGTCAACCAGCGGAAGTTGTAGGCGTCACGCTGTGGTGAAGCGCTGTAGTCATTGGGGTCTTGTGGCATGGCGACTTCGACAAGCCGTTCCGCACCGTCGTACCACTTGTTGGTTAGACTCGACTGATCGTTGAAGTGCTTGAGCTCGGTAATCTCGTTGCCATCGGTGTCATAGGTGTAAATGTGCGAGTGAGCACCGCAGACAACGCCATCCGTATTGTATTGCGCAGCGCTCGTTGTGCCTTCCATCTGACCATTGGGATAATAGCACTTGTAGCTGTGGACGTTGTCGGGATCAATAACGCTGGTTAGCCGATTGTTCTGAGTATCGTAGCTAAGCGTCCACGCGCCGTTGCCCTTGTTGTAGGTGTTCAGATTTCCAAGACCGTCATAGGTGAAGCTCTGCGTAGGCGTCCAGTTCGAGCCGTCTTTCTGTGTGAAGCCGTCGCCCGTAACGCTGGTCGGCAGGCCGAAATCGCCGCCTTGACCGGCCGTGCTGTAAGCGAAGGTCGTATGGTATCCGAGCGGCGTTTGAGCGACGCTCAGGCGTCCGTAATTTTCATTGGCGTCACTCGTGTCCCAGGTGTAAATCGTTGAACCGCTCGTTGACGGGCATAAAGTGTCCGACGGTCCCGGGCGCGTCGTCCAGTTTAGCCCTAGGGCATTGGTGCGGACTGGATCGCAATACGCGGTGACATTGTTGTTCGCATCGTACGAATACAGGCTCGTGGGCCGAAATGTGCCTCCGGAAGTCGTCAAGGTCGGTAACGCGACGGCAATCGTGTTGCCGTTGTTATCGTACGCATAGTCGGTTTCGTTAGCCCGCGCGTTGATTGTGGCGATCAGATTGTTGCTGGCATCCCATTGCTGCGTCGTGGTCAACCAAGAACCGGTATACTCTTGGGTCTGGGTTACCCGCCCAAGCGAATCGTAGGTCCAAATCGTATTATGACCGTCGGTGTCCGCAAGGCTCGTCGAATTCGTGCCATACGTAAAGCTCGTCAGGCGGTATGTCATCCAGGTGCCATTGTTGTAGCCCGACTGCAGTTGCACGCCGGTACCATCAGCTGGCACAAAGTTCATCACGCCGTCTTCGGAGATTCCAGAAAGCGTGTTGTTGCCGTTATAGCTGAAACTCATCCAGCCGCCGTCGTTCGTCCCACCGCTGGCATTCCAGCGCGGCGAACTGATCGTCTGCAGCAGATGCGTGCCGGTATAGCTGTAGCCTGCGGCGATCGTCGCGTTGTTGTTCGCAATGCTATAAACCGATTTTAACGTCGAGGCGTTGGCCCAATAGTTGTAAGTCGTGAACTTCCCATCCGGCCGCTGCACCGACCCAAGGAATCGGTAGGTGCCGTAGTTTGCAAAGTACAGGTTGAGCTGGTGGCTGTCTGAATGTTGGACGAGGATCCGACTGAGATTATAAGGATTGGACGAATCGTTGTTGTCCCAGTAGTACGTGAGCGCAATATTGTTATTGACGTTACGGCCAAAGATGGCGGCTAGGCGCCCAGCGTACGCAGCTGCAGATTGCTGCTGCGTGGGAAGGTAAAACGCATAAATCGTGCCATTTTTCTTCAGCCAAAAGACCACGCCGGGATTGTGTGCTGGATCCATGAATAGGATCCCATACTGTCCCGGGGGCGGCGCCCAGAGATTTAGGTTGCCCTGAACCGGAGTATAGTCATAGCGCGCGCCGTCGATATCGAAGACGCTGATGCCATTCAAACTGTTATTGGCGATGTGCGCGTCAAATGTGTTCGTCCAGCCATCGCCATAAAGCGATGGGGTGCTACCGTCGGTGTTCGCGTAGTCGTGCTGACTTAAGGAATTGTAGGTGCGGCGAAAAGCGAGGTCGATCCCGCGCTCAGGGATATCGATGTCGTCCGCTTGCACGACCATGTTCCCGGTTGCGACGTTGACCATGTACTTGCCGATGCCGGTGAGCGCGCCTTCTTCATAGGTCCACCAGTGGTTGATGCCGGTCGGGGCAACGCCGTTGACGACGACGCTCTTCTGATTTGGTGCCGCTTTGGATTTGGGCGATCGCGCGCCAGGTAGACTTAGCGTCACCGTTTTGAGTTGCACGCCTTTAAACAATGACCGGGCGGAAAGTGACGTCGGTAACTGGACGCGTAAGGGCAGAGCAATCTGTGCGGGCGGTATTCCCGGAACGGCGTTACCGGCACCAGGCGGCGGCACGCCCTTCACTTCGCCGAAATGCAAGGGCGGCGGCGTCGGCAGAGTCGGCGGCGGCGTTGGTCTGGGTAGGCCCGGTGCATCGCGCTGGACCGGTCCGCGCACAACTGCCAACAACGCCATATCGGCGACGAAGGCGCTGGTCGCAGCGTTGATCGCCGCCGTATTCAAATGAATCGTTTGCGAAAAACCTGGTGCAGCATCAACGCGGTTGACGCTGCCAAATAACAATGTGCTCGCGAGTGCGGCGGCGACCAGTTGGCGCATGCGTTTCCTTCCCTTGAGCGCTCCGCTACAGCGGACAATACGAAACCGAACGCTTTGTCAGAGCGCGCTTAGCAAAACGTGAGAGCCCTTTACGGAGAAAGAGCAATCACATCACGACGCTTTTAGAAGATTGTCGCTACGACCTAGACGATTTTAGCGGTACCACTAATCAGTTTCGCATAGTAATTCTTGTGACATGGATTCGTCGCCGCAATGATCGGGACGAACATTCGATGCCGTCCCAACGATCAGATACAAATACTTATTAGCTCGGGCGCGAAAACCAGCAGTACCACTTCTTTAAGGTTCAAATGAACTGTAAATGCGAACTGGCAGTTAAGGGCCGCTTGAGAGGCTCACGGGAATTTGGATCGTCGCGGCGACACCATCGCTGCGAAATGCAGAGAGCGTCAGATTAACTGTGCCCTGTGACGCCGGCATGCTGGTCGTGTTGAAGTTATAATTGCCTTGCCATTGCGAGGACGCAACGCTCGAGAGCGATGTTGTCGATCCGGAGACTCCGATCGTGACTTTACGCACATTCGTCGTCGTCACGACGGACACGCTTACCGGCGTTCCTTGCTTGAGCACCGTCGGCGTGAAACGCGCGTAAAAGATCTGCGGCGTATCAAAGTCACCGGCGTACGTGTTTTGCGGGGCGCTCCCGTACTCGAAGACATTTGTGCTTCCGAACGCTGATGGCGTTGGTGCTGGGCTGGGTGATGGTGAAGCGGAGGGCGTGCTCAATTCCGGTTTCATGCCGTGCGATGGTGAGGGCGCGACGATGGGTGTCGGCGGAGGAGGCGGCGGCTCAGGCATTGCTTGCGGGAGCGGCGATGGCAGCTGCGTGTTCGGTGGAAGCGTTGGTAGTGGTCCGGGCGTTTCATATTGTGGAAGCGCAGCATTTGGCGGCGGAGATTCGCTTGAGCCAGGCGGCAAAATGTGTGGCGTAACCGTAATGATCAGTTCGTTGCGCGTATAGTTCAAGTTTTCATTACGAAACAGCCCGCCGATGATCGGAAGGTCGCCGAGCAAGGGCAAGCGCTGTGAAGAGCGCTGCGTTTCTTCCTGGATCAAACCGCCGATCGCAAGCGTCTCACCGTCTTTCAGATGCACGACCGTCTGTGTATCCCGCGTCGCGATTTGCGGTACACCGTTCAGGATGCCAGTTAAGCTGTTCACCACAGGATGCAAGGCGACGGTGACTTCATTGCTCCCGTTGACGATGGGCGTGATGTCGAGCGTCACGCCAGTGTTGAACGTCTGTAATTGCTGCGTGATTGGAATTCCCGGGCCGCCTGCGGTTTGGGTGAGAATTCCGATCGTATCGCCCGCGCGAATGGTCGCCGTATGCCCCGATATCGTTGTAATCCGCGGGTCAGCGAGTACACGTGCGTTGCCTTTTTGAATTAAGAGGTTGATCACCGCTTGAAACTGCACCGGTGTGCGAGTCAATGCGCGCAGCCTCCCGATGCGACCCGGGTTGCCATTGCTATCAAGAGGCGGCGTCATCTCGCCATAGATCGTGCTGATCGATGCACCGGGAAATTCGAGCCCAATGTTCTTGGTCGCGTTATCATCGAGCTCAAGGACTTCCGTGTCCAAGACAACTAACGTCGGCGGCTGATCGAGCCGGTCAATCAACTGTTTGGCTAGGCGTATGCTCTGCGGGCTGCCCGACAAAACGATTTGATTGGAGTTTGCCGGCACAGTAACGTGTAGATCGGAAGCCATGGGCTGTAACGCTTGCGTTACCGCTTGAGCAATGTCCGTTGCAGTTGTAGAAGGCGTCCCTTGGCCCGCGGCCGGCATCGCTGAGCGCAACTCAACCACTTCGATATTGCTGCCGCCGTAGGCCGCGCCGCTCGCCGAATTTGCGCCTTGCGCGCCTGGCGCGCCAGCGGCGCCGTCCAGTTGAGAGATTGCGTCGGAAATGCGCTGATGCTGTGATGCGGTTCCGGTCACCGACAGCGCGTTGAGATCCTTGTCGACTGTCACTTTAATGCCTGGAAAGGAGCGCTGCACGAGCTCGGCGACCGACGCAGCGTCGATATTTCTTATGCGATAGATTTGCGTGTAGCGGGCACCGAACGCGGGCTGGTCCAGCGTGGCGATCAAGCCTTTTGCCTTGTTAATGTCATCGGGTTGCCCAACGAGCACAATGGAAGCACCTGACACACTGGCTCGCAGGTGCGGGATCTGCCGCGCGAGTGCGCGAGCGATAGCTTTGGGGCTGGCTTGCGTAATGCGCACAGCTTCAGCTGGGGAACTCACTGGCGGTGGCGGAGTTACCGGAGCCTCGTCCAGATTGTTAATCAACGTTTGCAGTTGCTGCAGATCGATTGGGGTTGCCCGCACGAGAATGCTGCTCTTTGAGGCCGCGGAAAGCCGCGCGTTAGGATAAAGCCCCTGCAGACGTGCAATCACCGTGGCTGCCTTCGTATAGCGCAGAGGCACCACGACGACCGTCGGTTTCATCGGGCTACGAACGTCAATGCCTTGAAGAATCGTGCGAATCGCCTGTACTTGGTCGGGCTTTGCTACGATGATAAGCGAATTCGACGAGCGATCCATCCGTATGGTCGCATGTGGGTAGAGTCCGTGCGCGATGTCGTAAGCGCGGCTTAAGTTTACGAACTGTACTTGGACGACGGCCGGGATCGGTGTGGCGGAGGGAGCCCCGGGCCGGCCGCGTCCAAGTGCTGACCCAACGGTTGCGACCACCAAGCAACACACCACAAGCGCGATGTGTAGACGTTGGGCCGGATTGTTAATCGCTCTTCCCCAGTTGAAGTGCGAATTTAGTGCCAAACATAGACGCCTCAACAAACGGCACGATCCCAATTTGAGATCCCGAAGGTTCTTTTACCGCACGGCATTTCATCGAGGCGAAGTAACAACTATAAGGGGCGCTTATCGAACATCTACATTCCGCGACTTGCGTGCACGTTCAACACTACGCGCAGCGCTGCCGGACTGTCTAGTTGCTTTTGCTATGCAATTTGACTATCGAAATTGCTATCTGCGGCGTAACCCACTCAAACATCGTCGGGGTTGATCACTTTGGATTTGATGGCCAGAGAGACTAAGTGAGCTCTCGATCGGGCATCAAATTTCGCAAAGAGCATTCGCACATACAGCTCGACTGTGCCGGCACTGCGGCAAATCGCGACGGCGATCTCCTTGCTCTGCAAACCCTTTGCGATGCCCTTGAGAACGGCCAGCTCAAGCGCGCTGAGCTGCGTTCCGGTTGTCAGTTGCGTTCTGCGAAGCTCCATCCCAATTACGAGGTCCTCCTAATGTAGACCGAATTGCGTTGGTTTGCAGCGCCAGCGGATGAAGCGCGCGGCCTGCCCGGCTTTAAATCCGGTCAAGCAATATGCAAATACGACGCTTTCCAAAGAGCGCTCACCAAACGGCGTGAAGCCCCTCCTCAAAGCGGCATCACGGCGCGGCGCTTTCGCGATGCAATACCGGATTCCTAGCCCATGTGTGCTACGTCCGTCCGCAAATCAAGATTGCGCCAATCGTTAGTTTAACGGCCAGCGGCGTCCGCGCAATACTCAATTATGGGTATGCCGATGCAAGGCGGCAGGGTTTTGGCCAGACTGAAACTTCTTGAGCGAATTATCGTTCGGTAAGCGAATCGAGACATCGGCAGATCAACGGATATACAGCGCTTTGCCACCGCTCGCGCCAAGGTGGCGAACCGGCGCCTGAAGCGGGCTTCTTTGGCATTTGGAAGCCGTGACCGCAGGAGACTCGAACTGTTTCAGCTGCTCGAAAAAGCTCTTCGCTTAAGGACGATCAGCAGATCGGGAAGTGCGCAGATCCCCCGCAACGGCAGCACGGCACACCCCATGGCCCTGCGTTTCCCTATAGCTGTCGAGCAGTTAACGTGTGGTGCGAGGCGCTGCGCAAATAGATTTTCTGACGGGATTGAGTGTTGTGGAAATGAAGAGCCGCTTTGGTTGGCTCGATTGGGGATTAGCAGGCGCGCCTTTAACGATCATGCATCATGACGATGTACGACGGCGGAGCCGCCCCAGGAGCTTCAATGATCATCGCATCGTAGGCGAATTGAGGCCCAAAATTGCCCAATATGAATGACGTCGCCGATTCGCCCAAGCCGAGCCACACGTCGCTCGTGGAGCTCAATAAGATGTAGTGACCCGTATTTGAAGCGAACGTGCACGTTTGCCAGTTTTCGCTCGGGCAGTTGACCTTCTCTCCAAACCACTGAGCATCAGCGGTCTTCCACTGCCGACCCGGGGGCGGAATGGCGGCCTCAACACCTGCGGGTGCGTACATTGCACCGGGACTGGTTGAATACGCCTGTCCATACTTGGCGTAGCCAGGATCTCCATACTGAGTGATTCCAGCTGCAACATCTGCGGCCCACGCTCGGGCTTGACGTTCGGCGTATTCGTCGATCTGAAGATTGGGAAAGGAGTGAGGGTAGGAAATTGTGGCTCGACTCGTATTAATATCGGCCAACCACGCGATTTCGTCGGCACTCAGATGCGAAAGTGATCCCGAAATCGTGTTCAACCCGACATTCACCGTCACTGTGCGGTGTAGCGTCGCGTAGTTCGACATCGCAATCGTCAGCATGTAGGTGCCCGCCGCGCCGGCGTTGAGCGAATATGCACCGTTCTCGCCGCTGCTCGCGCTGACTGTCGGGGCGACGGGAGTGCCGCAGACGTTGAGGATATCGGTCTGTGCCTGGTTGCAGGCGGTGTTATTCGGCACGGCACCCATGGTAATTGTCGCGCCAGAAAGCGGCGCGCCCTTATTGCTATCGGTCACGACGCCCGATACTACAAACTGTTGTGGCGGGGGCGTCGGACAACTTTCGACGCGTGAGCATCCGCCTGGATTGCCCGGGGGCGGCAATGCACTGCCCCCGCCTCCGCCGCCGCCGCATGCGGTAAACAGAGATGCAAGCACAAGCGCAGCCGAAAGCGAGACAAGACGTAGTAACTTCGATTCGTGCACGGCAAATTGGTCCTTAACGCAATGTGACCTGCGCCGAGAGTATACTCGGCGTACACGAGTTATTTCTCGTGGGCAATAGAGCGCCCTGCGTCCACAATAGGGCGTGTGAAGGGCGCGCGCTCGGAACTAGCTCTCAAACTGGCAAGAGTGATCACTCGGCGCCGGCGAGCACTAAACTTAACGCAGGAGCAAGTCGCTTCTTTTGCGGAGCTCTCCGTTCGCCACTACCAGTTCATTGAGTCTGGAGAGGCAAATCCGCGTTTTGTATCCCTCATTATGCTGGCGGGCGCGCTGGAAATACGCGCCTCCAAACTCTTGCAAGATGCAGGATTCTGAGCGATCTCTTTGCTGAGCTTAAAATAAATCTCGTTTTAGGGCCGTCGAATTACCGACGGTCGGCGTAGACGAGCACACGCCCTCTGAATCAGCGAGCTACGCCGGTTGAAGGGCCGGCGATGCAGACAAGTCTCCGTCGTCAGGAGCTCACCCGCTCTTTCCTCGCTGCCTCCGCCACCAACGCAACTCTGGATCGCACGCCGTACACTTTGAAGATCACTTTAAGATGATTGCGCACCGTAGATTGACTGCGCCCAAGGGTGTGCGCGATTTCGTGCGTGGACATTCCTTTACGTATCATGCCAAGAACGGTCGCCTGCGCCGGCGTAAGATCATTTTTGCGAACGCGGCTACGTCGCGGATTCGCTTTCTTCAGTTCATCCCAAAGCCAAGCGCGGGGGTATGTCTCGAGTGCGTGTTGCGCCGATAATTTCCACCGACGACTCCCGGTAAGGCTGAAGAGTCGCGTTGCTGCCCGCCCGGCGCGCCACTCATATCCAATGCGATCGAATGTGTCCCATGACGCCTTATACGAGACATGAGCATGATCCAGGGCACCATTGGCTTCACGAACCACACCCGTCGCATAAGCGGCGAGCGCTGCAAGTCGATTATCATGCGCAAAGTGGAGCAGTGGAGAAGCCAGTTTGCCCAGAGCGTTGTAACGAGCAATATAAAACGCCGCTTTCTCCTTGTCGACGGCGGCGAAAAGCTCCGCAAAAAGTAAGAGCGCGATCCGCTCTTCACTTTGGCAGTTCGCCCACTCCACCGGTTCAGCAATTTCCTCGGCCTGCGCCAATTCATTGAGTGACCACTGCGTTTCACCAATTGTGCGAGCGAAATAGCCGCGATCAAGATGCACCATGGCACGCCAAGCTGCATCGGGCGCAACTTCCTGAGCGTGCCGAAGATAGCGAAAACAACTCAACTGGTCACCAGCGAGCGCTTTGCACCAGCCAATCGCTTTAAGAGCCTGGAAATGGTTGATCGCAACATCTGGCGGCCAAGGATCGCCGTCGTCCAAGGCCTTCTCTGCATACTGGCGAGCCTGCGGAAGAATCATTTCTCGAGCAATCATCGCTAAGGTCTGTACCGAAAGATACCAATATTCTAAGAAGTCAGACCTTCGGCTATCCATCAACCGAGCCGCTTTAAGCATGGCGGCTGCCTGCTTGTCGAAACGCTCTTCCCGGCAAAAAATAAAGCTCTTTAACTGTTCGCTGTGTACTCGACCACGCAGCGACCGGTCTTTCAGTGTCTCACCATAAGCCGTCCACGCTTCTTCAATGCGGCGCTCCATAAGATAACGGCGTGCGCGTTCATAAGCAACGCGTGCAAGGAACGCTGCATTCGGCCCCATTGCTCTATCAGCAGCCTGATCAAAGTGCCTATCAGCTTGCTCAAAGTCATTAAGGCGTGCGTAACCAATCGCAAAGTAAAGCTCCATTGTAGACGCTTCACTTGTCTTAGATATATGCGCGCGATTCTTGAGTAAGAAACGCACCGCCGCGGCGGCATCAGTTTTTAAATATAGGTAAGCGCGAAGCATGGTATTGACCGCTGGCGGCGCCGAATTTACGGACTCGTCGTCATATAGCGCAGCTGCTTCACTAAAGTGGACACGACGTGTTAGCGTGATCATCTCAGCCCAATTACTGGAACGCGAAGAAGTCTGCGGTCTCATTTCTGCGTGAAGTAGGACGGCGGACTCGAAAGAACCCGCCGTCCTTGCCGTACTCTAGTGGCCGGGACCAGGCTCTTGTCCGCCGCCGTCGGCCTGGTGAGGAATCGTTTGGTGAGCGCTCACTGATGTTGTCGGGATCGTCGAAGCGCCCGAACTGCAAGCAGAGAGCCCCGCAGAAAATACAGTGAGAACCGCGATTAAACGCAGTTTATTCATGGTCTTATCCTTTCAGCTCAACGACGCAGGCGCCGAGAGCATCTGAACGTACCTAGCCCAAATGGGCTAGGAACAGTTCATTCGGATACATAAGGTAAGGGCCTCGGAAGCGACAGCGTTACCTGTCGCTCGCCGGGTTTATTGTCTGGCTAGGAACCCGCACGTCATGAGGCGACGGTTATTGTGCCAAATCGCGACCGCCTGAGAGCGCAGAAAGAGCAGCTGAACGTCCCGCGCGACGCGGCCCGACGCTCCACGAACTCACCTAAAGTGCGATCACGAACCGCGGCTGCGTTGTTCTTTGCGACAATCTCTGCCATCGCTCTCGCAGGGCTCAATCCTTCGCATGCCGCGCCTCAGCGTTATTCCGTCGCGACGGTTTGCAAGGCAGACGACGTGGTTGAGCTGTTGAAGCTGAACGCTGGCGGCCCAAATGTAAAGACGTTTCTGCTTGGGCGCCTAAAGGCGTGCAGCATACGGTTGCGAGAGCGCGAACGAGCGGTTTCGCCCCAGAAGCTTCGCGAGTGTGACTCAACGAGTGCTGCGAATCGAGCCGCAGATCCGATTACCCTTTACGATAGATTGACCGAGTGCATCGGATACTTAAATCCAACGCCTACGCCAACGCCTCAGGTGTACTTCACCGCAGAGAGGCCAACGGTTTTCACGTTTGCGCTGGTCGATAGCACAAATGCGATATCGGCCAGACTCTCGATCGAGATGGCGTATCAAATGCAGACTCGAGATTCGTCAAGACGGGCGTTCGCAAATATCACAGTCATCGCCGAGCCGACATGGAAGCTCGCAGACTACGCTAGCCAGTGCGCCAACGATCCAGGCGTTGCTGGCGCCGTCATTGTTCTAACGCCGGCAACACAGGGCGCCACCGACAACTATCTCGTCTTTACGCGAAGTTGGACGACGCTTGACACGGGCGCCCTCGTTGCCGTCTGTCAGCATGGTAAGAATGCGAGGAGCCGGATTGTGTGGGCGTCCAGCATCGACACCGGCGGAGGCGGCCGCGATTCAGAGACGCTGCTGCCGGTTGCCGCTCTCGCGGCAGCGATTTCAGCGCTGACAAATCGACAAAGTACGACGACATCTACGATGACGACCTCAAGTTTTGCCTCGCCTCGACCTCCGCCGCCGCCTGGTGTTCCATTTCCGATCACTCAGACCGCGACGACCTCGAGAACGACCAACCCAACGAGTGACACGGTGCTCTTCGGAACAACGCTCCTGACGCAGCTGGCCTCTTCCACCGTCGGATCGACTCCGAGCGTCGACGCCCAGACGGCCGCAGCAGCCAGAGATGCGTTAGGTAAAATCGTCGATGAGTTGAGCGCGAAGCGCCAAAGCTGCCCGCCACAGCCGGCAATTGAGTCAACTACGGCATCCTGGAAAGCGATCTGTCGGTGGTAACTGAGGCGCAAAGCACCGCTTTTCGTGTTTCATGAATGGATCAAGCGCTTAGAGCGGCACGCCGTAGTTTTTTGAGAGATGAATCAAGGCGCGCTTGTCCCCTCAGCACAGATTTCTGTGATCTTAGGCGCAAGAACCCCGATTAAGAGGCGCTGTCTCGCATGACGCACATGCGATTGGAAGCAAAGAACGGCTCCTTGCATGCGGTCAAACACCTGATTGTCTTAATGATGGAAAACCGCTCCTTTGACCACATGCTTGGGGCGCTCGAACTTACACCGCACAACATGCCGCTCAACGGGCTTAGCAAAGCTTTTCCGAATCGCGCCATGGACGGACGTCTGTTTGCGCCGTGGCCAATGGATTGTTTCGATTGGAACTTTCCACCACTTCCTCACAGCTTCGCCGATTTTCACAACGACTACAATCAGGGAGCGAATGATGGCTTTGTAACGTCGTATGAGAATGCTATTCCCCCACCGTCAAATCAGTATACCGGTGTTCCGATGGGCTATTATACGGAGAAAACGCTGCCCGTACTGTACTCGTTAGCCACTCAGTTTACGGTATGTGATCACTGGTACGCATCGATGCTCAGCTCGACGTGGCCGAACCGCAAATACCTGCACTCGGGCCGGCGCGACAATGATAACGATACGCAAACCATTCCAGGCGCCTTCGGCTTCCAAACTGAGCCCATGTATCAATTCATTGAGAAGCAGTACGACCCCCAAACGAACAATCGCCTTAGATGGAAATGCTACTTCAGCGACATTCCGTTTCTCGCCGGATGGTACGCTTTTGCCGCCTTCCATGCGTTCACAAATTTTTCGCATGTTGATCAATTTGTTGAAGATTGTCAGGCTGAGCGACTGCCTGAAATCAGTATTGTGGATCCACCATTTACGCTCGCCGACGATCATCCACCTCAAGACCCGCGGCTTGGGGAAAAGTTTATTGGTCTGGTAGTGGATGCGCTTACCACCTCTCCAAGCTGGGATTCAAGTGTCCTGGTGATTCTTTTTGATGAAGCCGGTGGTTTTTATGATCATGTCGTTCCGCCGTCGGCGCCCGAAGATAACGCCGTTGATACGCCTTTGGGCTTTCGCGTTCCGGCTATTATCGTAAGCCCTTTTAGTAAACCAGGCGCCGTGTCTGTGGAGGCCTATGATCATACATCCATTATGCAAAGTATAGCCGAGCGCTGGAAGATCGATTTTGCGAGCCAAGGCGACTCTTTTGGAACGAGATACTCCAAGATGAATGCCATCTGGAGCGCATTAGATTTTAACGCCACACCTCGCCCGCGCGGCGTATACACTAACGCGTTCAATTCAAAAGACGTACAAGCGCTAAATTGGGCCGCCAACGTGCGCGAACGCTTGGACTCTCCACTCGGAGACTTTGAACGAGCGCTCGAGCGCATTTTCGTTCTGCCAGAACTAAAGTCGCTCGACAATCGTGCTTCCGCTTTCGACACACTCGGCAAGTTCGAGCACTCTGTGATAACCCTCAAACGAGTGAATTCCTACCTCCCACAGCCATGACATCTTCGGCTTATGTTTTCGCGCGACGGGAGGTGCAATTTATTTCTTGTGTCTCCTACGGTCACGTAGGCTTTGCATTCAAGTAGGCGATTTGCCAACCACCTAGTTGGCGGCGCCGAAGTCACTTTTGGACGCGCATCACACATCAATAATGCGATGGACTTTTGGACAGCTCGCACCAACGATCCCCAGAGCTTTATGGCAAGCGGTAGACACCATACGGCCGCGAGACGCGTTATGATATGTATAAGGAGCTGACCATCTCCAGCGGCAACGTCAACGCAGCGTTGCGGGAAATGAACCGTCTGGAAAACATTGATTATGATCTGTTTTCACAGAACCTTGGCTCGGCAACAGCCGCGATCATACGCAGGCTTTTTCATTCGATTATCCTTTCTTAGGCGGTATCCGCGCTGGTAAAGAACCGCCTGGTAAAGTAGCCCAAATAGGCTAGGAGCACGGGATTCAAACGTTAAATATAAGGGCCTCGCGTCGGCCCGGCTGATGCTGCCGCGGAACGTATCGGAGGTCAGGACGCGCCATGAACCGTCCTCAGGTAACGAGTATTATCGCGACGCTCTTCGCTTTGATTATTTCTGCCGGAATCGCTACGGCCCAAGACTCGCAACCGGCGGGATCTCCAGCGCCCTCCACAGTCAACTATGCGCAGATGCCGCTCCCACAGCTGTGCGATCAGTCAACCATGACGATTGAGCGCCTCGAGTACATCAAAAACTCGGGCGAGGCAGATATCTGCAAGAATCACTCCATCGGCGCCGTCTTTGGCTTTGCGTCGTACTCTTGGCAACATCCAAACCCCACATTCTGCAATGCGGGAACGGGACTGCGAACCGGCTTGTTGGGTTTCATGACGGGCAAGTCGATCGGGAACGTGAACCTCATTACAGCGATCGGAACGTTGCTCGCATTTACGTTTGCGGGCTGCAATAACACTAGCCTTCCTCAACCCACGGCGGCACCGACGCTGCACGGATCAGATTCTGCGCTTGACTTTACAAAAGCATCCCAACAGCCATTCTCAGTTTCCGAAACGGGATACGCGGGGCAATTTAACGTGACTGTGACGTCTAGCGATATTACCGTTAACCGCGCAACGGGAACTCCCAAAGAAGCGGGCGCCCCTGTCGTCTTCATCGTCAATGCGAAGTCCACTGCGCGGGCTTCTGCGATAAAGCCATACGTAATCGTCACCGACGAGCAAGGGCGGGCTTTGACGGTGCCTGTTACATTGCCGAAGTGACTTTCATGCGGTCAACGCGCGAGGCGTATCAACATGGCAAAGCACGCGTGCCTTTATTGCGGCAGCCGTAAACGGATCCTTAAGAAAGGACACCAGAGATGGCTCGGACACCGCCATTTTATTCGATCAACGAAACTCGTAAGCCACCGACCAGGCGAGTATATCACAACAATAACGCCTGTCCGCCTGGACGCGATATCCCAGCTAAGGAAAGACGCTCGGGAACAAATGGTTACCGCCTTTGTAAAGATTGTGACGAGCGCAATCGCGCCGGCCGATAATTCGTCATTGTTGCCGCTAATCACTAAAATCCAGGAAGGTTCAACATGGCAATTCGCTGCGTGGCCATCCGGATGTCGGCAAACGGCTACCGCCATGAGCACATTACCTACATCCAATGGCTTCAGGACGGTCAGTCCCTGCGTCAAAGCAGCAGCCGCGCCGAAATGGTTGCGTTCGTTGAAGACGGCGGCAAAGCATACGTGCGCGATCAATTCGGAAATCTAGTCTATCTGCGAGTCCGCGTGAGCACGCCCGGAAATAAGTACGTCCAGACCTATGCGGACGGGATTTGGTCGGATAATCTCTTGGCGCTACCGAGGTTTTAAATCACTCCAAATATTGCACTTGCGCGGCATTAATTCGGAAGCACCTTTCAGGGTGGCCAGCCACACAAGGTCCTGGAAAAGGCATCCCATCGGCACCGGGCATCGCAGGCGCCGAGACCCTTGAGCATCGCGTAACGAGGTTTTGTCCTCGACTGCTCTGGCAGCTGCCCGCCACGCGCAACGAATTTCGCGCCGGTTGCTTAAGGTAATCCGCTAGGGACCTGCGATCTGTTAACGTTACCGATACTGCTGTGTGAGTAAAGGACTTTGTGCGATCATGCGGGCGGCGTGGCGCCGGTCATGCGTTTATTGCACACCGATCGATTCGCTGACAGCGGACAACGCTACGGCGGCTACGCGTACAACGATGCGCTCGCAGTCGCTGGCGAACAGCAAATCCCAGTCGTGAGACCGGCTTCAGGAAGCGTTTGGCGTACCGACGACGGGATTTCCTTAACGTTTCTCGGACCAACACTGCCGCTGATCGCGGGCTCGCGCAACGACATCAACAACAACTCGATCGTCTGCATGCTGGAGTACAAATCGTTTCGAATGCTCTTCACCGGCGACGCGGGGGCGGAGGCGGAACAGCGCATCTTAAGTGAAGGACGCGATCTGCATGCCGACGTCCTTAAGGTCGGCCACCACGGCAGCGCGTACAGCTCGATACCCCAATTCATCGCGGCAGTTCACCCGCGTTACGCAATCATCTCCGTCGGCCGCCACAATATGTTCGGCCATCCTGCACCGTCGACGCTCGAAACGCTTGAACGCTACGGCGCT
>Ga0213876_10000286_pt1 | contig 45969 bp, 44 predicted proteins | sample BarmaccomBMRX_R9_FD_160113 | JGI IMG/M metagenome (GOLD analysis project Ga0213876, IMG submission 160113) | Root-associated microbial communities from Barbacenia macrantha in rupestrian grasslands, the National Park of Serra do Cipo, Brazil - RX_R9 | ecosystem: Host-associated > Plants > Roots...
AGCGGGTGCCATCGCCCGCACCATTCTCAAGAACCCGCCGATCCTCCTTCTGGATGAAGCCACGTCAGCGCTCGATACGCATACCGAACGCGAGATCCAGTCTGCCCTGCGCGAGGTCTCAAAAGACCGCACCACGCTCGTGATCGCGCACCGACTTTCCACTGTTGTCGATGCGGATGAAATCCTGGTGCTCGACCACGGCCGGATCGTGGAGCGCGGACGGCACGGCGAGCTGGTAGCACGCGGCGGGCACTATGCCGCCATGTGGAACAAGCAGAAGGAGGCCGCCGCCGTGCGCGAGCGGCTCAAGGAAGTGGAAAGCGATCCAGATGTCGCGCGGCAACCGCACCCGCAAGAGGGAGCGATTGCCGCCGCGGAGTAATTACTCCGCCGGTTGCTGCAGGCCCCGCGCCGGGGGCATCCGGCGGCCGCGATTGCGGATCGCGCGAACGGGCCAACCGAACACCTGTTTGAGCATCCACCAGAATCCCTGGCCCGTCTCCCGCACCCGGTGAGGATAGGCCAGCAGCGCCGGCACCAGCCCCAGCGTAATGCCCTTGGAGAAAGCCAGACCGAACACGATCGCGGTGGACAGCTGAATCCACATCATCGCGAACGGATCGCCGATGGTGATGCTGCGCGCGGCGAAGTCGATTTCCACAGCCATCATCATCGGCAACAGGCCGAAGATGGCCGTCACCGTCGTCAGGAACACCGGCCGAAGCCGCTGCGCGCCCGACCGTATCACCGCCTCGATCGGGTTCATCCCAGAATCCAGCAGCTTATGATACGTGTCGATCAGCACGATGTTGTGGTTCACGACGATGCCGGCGAGAGCCAGAAGACCGGTGCCTGTCATGATGATGGAGAAAGACTGCCCCATCACCACCATGCCCAGCAGCGCGCCGATCATGGCCAAAATCACCGCCATCAGAATCAGGCTTGCGTGATAGAAGCTGTTGAACATCGCCAACAGAACCACCGCGATGATAAACAGCGCCATCAACCCGGCAATCATCAGGAAGCGGCCCGATTCCTGCTGCTGCTCGTCGGCACCCTTGAAGGCCACGCGCACGGTGTGCGGGAATGTCTGGGCGGCCAGCCAGGTCTTGATTTTTGTGACCTCCGCGTTCGCATTCACACCGGGCTTCGCATTGGCGCGGACGTGATAGGTCCGGTGTGCGTTCACACGTTCGATCTTGTTCACCTGCGGGGCCGCTTTCACGTCCACGAAAGTGCTGATCGGCACCATGCCCTGCGAAGTCGCCACGCGCACGTCATCCAGCGCATGGATGCCGCGCTCATCAGCCGGATAGCGTACGCGGATGTCGACAAGCCGGGTGGAATCGGCCGGCCGGTAGCGGCCCACAAAGATGCCGTCGGTTACCAGCTGCACGGCGGCGCCGACCGCCTGCGTGCTCACGCCGAAGCGCTGCGCCACGTCCCGCTTGACGTCCAGATCCCATTCTATTCCGGGAAGCGGCCGTGTGTCCTCGATATCGCGCAAGGTGGACATGCCGTCCAGATGGCGGCGGATTTTGTCTGTTGTCTGCAGCAGCGATAGGTAATCGTCGGAATTGACGTCAATCATGACGTCCTTGCCGGATGACGGGCCTCCTTCCGGCTTCCGCACCTCGACATTGATGCCGGGAATGTTGGCAGTGCGCTTGCGGATTTCCTCCAGAATAAGACTGCCGCGCGCGCGCTCCCGATAGGGCTTCAGCACCACCGTTATACGGCCGATGTTGTCGACCGGGATGTTTTGGCTCGACGGATTGCCGCCGGCGTTGGCGTAGATGTAATCCACGCCCTTAACGCTCTCCACCCGCCGCTCCACATTCATCACCAACTCACGCTTTTCATTGGCGGCGAGATTGCCGCGCGCGGAAACGAGAACGGTGGCCTCTGTGGGATCGGTCTGGACGAAGAATTCCGTCCCGTGATTGTATTTCACGAACAGCGTCAAGACGACCACGACGGTGGCGAGGGCGGCAAAAATCATCTTGCCGGGATTGTGCGTAATCCAGTCCGCCAGATGCGCGTACCAGCCGGTGATGCCGGGAATATCGCGCCAGTCCCCGGTCTCGGACGCCTCGATCGCTTTCTCGTGCTTTTCGTTGCGTTCCGGCGCCTTGCCGAAGAATCCGCCCAGCACGGGCAGGAATATCAGCGCCACCACCATCGAGCATGACAGCACGACGATCAGCGTGATCGGGAAGAAGCTCATGTACTTGCCGGCAATGCCGGGCCAGAACAGCATCGGCAGGAAGGCGCCGATCATGGTGGCGGTCGAACTCACCACCGGCCAGAACATGCGGCGCGCGGCCTCCGCGAAGGCGAGCTTCGGCGGATGCCCTTCGGTCATCTTCCGGTCGGCGTACTCCACGACGATGATGGCGCCGTCGACGAGAATGCCGACCGCCAGCAGCATCGCGAACATGATCATGAAGTTCAGGGTGTAGCCGACGTTGCTGATGACCAGAAAGCTCATCAGGAACGAGGTCGGGATGGCCACGCCGACGAGCAGGCCCGACCGCAGGCCCAGCGCCGCGACCACCACGATCATGACCAGCACGATGGCGAGAATGATCGCATCGGAAAGCGAACTGATCTGGTCGCGGATGTCGGTGGACTGGTCGCCGACAAATGACACATGCACGCCGGAGGGGAAATATTTCTGCGCGGCAGCCAGCATCTGCCGGACCGCGAGGTTGTTCGCGATCACGTTGGCGCCGACGCGTTTGGTGACGTCAATGGCGATGGTGCGCTTGCCGTTGATGCTGGAATAGCTGGTCGCGTCGTAGAAGGTGGGGCGGACCTGGGCCACGTCCTTGAGCGTTACGGTGGCATCCGCGGTCGCCCGAATTGGCAGATTCAACACGTCCTTGGCATTCTCGATGACGCCGGGCACTTTCACGGCGAAATTGCCGTGGCCAGTATCGATGGAGCCCGCCGCGATCAGCGTGTTGTTGTTGGTGATCGCGTTGAACATTTCCTGCTGGGTGATCCCGTAGGTTTCCAGCTTGGCCGGATCGACCACAATCTCGAGCATTTCGTCGCGTGTGCCGGACAATTGCGCATCCAGCACGGTCGGGATGGTCTTCAGCTGGTCGCTCAGATCGCGCGCCAGGTGATATAGCGTTCGCTCAGGCACATCGCCTGACAGCGCCACCGAAATAACAGGGAAAAGACTGGTGCTGATTTCCTGCACGAACGGCTGCTGCACATCGGGCGGCAATTCCGCTCGGGCCGTATCGACCTGCGCGCGCACGTCCGCCAGCGCGCGGTCCTTGTTGAAGGAGACGTCGAACTCCATGATGATGACGCCGGCACCCGGATAGGCGCGGCCGGTCATCTCTTTCAGGCCCTGGATGGAACGAAGATAGTTCTCCATCGGCTTCACCAGAAGCCGTTCGCTATCCTCGGGGCTGATGCCCGGGTAGTAGACCTGCACCACGATGTAGGGAATTGGTATGTCCGGATCCGACTCCTTCGGGATCGCGATGAAGGCATAGATGCCGGCGAGAATGGTGACGACAAGCGCCGCGATCACCAACCGCGTATTCTGAACGGCCCAGTCGACGATTTTGGTCATGCGCGCGCTCCTGCCCGAACCGTCTTCACGCGCGAGCCCTCGGCGACAAATTCCTGCCCAACGGTTATGACCGTGGTACCTTCGGGAAGGCCGCTCACCCACATGCCCTCCGGGCCGTCTGAAATGATGTTGACCGGCTTGAAGTGGACCACCCCGCTCTCAACCGTGCGCACGCCCACGACACCGCTATCGTTCAGGACAAGAATGCCTGGCGAAATCTGCATCGCCTTCAGCGCCTTCACCGGAATGTGGATATCGGCGCTCACCCCATCCCGCAGCCTGCCCTCCGGATTTGGAAGTTCGACTTCGATGCGGAATGTGCGGGTCGACTGATCCGCCTTGGACGCGACGAAATAGACTTTGCCGTCCACCTTTTCGCCGGTGACGAGATTGGCGCTCGCCGTCTGGCCTACCTGGATCTGGCCAACGTCATGCTCGGAGACCGTCCCGACCGCGAGGAAGGGTTGTGGCGCAATCACCAGTTCGCATTTGTCGCCAACCCGCATGTAATCGCCGACGTTTACATAACGGTCGTCCACGAAGCCCGAAAACGGCGCCCGGATTCTGGTGTTCGCGAGCTCGATCTGCTGCGTGCGCTCCGCGGCACGGGCTGCTTCGAGTGCGGACATTGCCTGCTTGGCCGAAGTTTCCGATGTCGCGCCCTGCTTCAACAGGCTCTCGGCTGCGTTATGCTCCTTCGCGCGTTCCGCGACCAACGCTTTTGCCTGGTCCAGCTTTGCGCCGCGATCGTTCACCATCAGCTCGCAGAGCACATCTCCCGCTTTGACCTTGTCGCCCTTCTCGAAATGAATGGCGCGCACCACGCCATCCACCTGCGCGCGCGTATCCACCCAATGCAGCGACTGCGTCCGGCCGCGTATGGTGAGGGTCGCATCGCGATCGGCGGCCGCGAGCGTTTTGACCTGCACGCGCGGCACCTCGTTGGGCTTGGCGGCAGCGTCTTGTTCTCCTGTCGCGGATCCGCCGCGGAATATGCCCGAGCCGATCCACACAACCACCAGAAGCAGGATGACGAGCGCGGCTCGATATCCCGAAGTCATGCGGCGCCAGAAGCTGGGTTGCACCCGGTCCCACCAGTCACGAATACCGTTCAAATTTTTCCTCGCCATGACGTTCCGCCCTACTCCGCCGCCTGAGGTAACTGTTCCTCGATTTCGCCGCGATGCATCCGCAGGAACTCGAGCATTGCCGTGTACATGGTGTGGCCGAGACCGATCGCAAAGCGCTCGCCCGGCAAAAGCGTCTCTTTTTGCTTCCGTTCAAGTTGCGCGAGCTTTTGCTCGCCTTGGGCAATGTAATCGTCCACCAGGAAGCGAACCCGGCTGCCCGGAAGCAAATCGGAAAACAGCATCGCGAACAGGAACGGCGATCGATGCCGGTCCTCCGGCAAGGTCTTCATCAGTCCCGCGAGAAACGCAGATCGGCCCGCGGGTGTGATTGAATACACCTTTCGATCCGGCCGCTTCTTTTGTGCCTCCTCGCGGACGGAGACGAGACCCTCCTCCGTCAGTCGGCTGAGCGCCGGATAGATCGAGCCAAAGCTCGCCTCAGCAAAGTGCTGAAAGCCGCTGCCCTCGAAGACCTTCCGGATCTCGTATCCGGTGGCCTCCCCACGCGTGAGGATACCGAGACAAATCGAGCGAACGTCCATGCCCCTAGCCTATATAGGCCCGATATAAATCGATCCTATATAGTCGCGCATGCATTCTAATCAATGGTTACTGACGGCCGCTCAAGCGCAGGTCTGGCCTGCGCGCACAGCAACAGTCGCAAGGCGCCCTAAAGAACCTCGATCCGGTCGACCTCGACGCCCTTCATGCCCTGCCGTGTCGAATATCGGATGCGCTGCTCGGGCCCCAAGGCCGAAATCCCCGACCGGCGCAGGGCGCTGGCGTGGACATACACATCGCCGCCGCCGGTTTCCGACATGACGAAGCCGAAACCTTTCTGCTCGTTATAGAATTTGACCTTGCCCTCGACCATCGGTCCGGTCGGCCCAGAGTCCCGGCCGCCACCGCCGTATCGGTCGCCGCCGCCGAACCGGCCGCCGCCCCCACCGCCAAATCGGTCACCACCCCCGAAGCGGCCGCCGCCGCCAAATCTGTCATCGCCGTAGCGGTCGCTACCGCCGAAACGATCTCCGCCGCCAAACCGGTCGCCGCCGCCGCCGAAACGGTCACCGCCGCCGCCAAACCGGTCGCCACCGCCGTGACGATCACCATAGCCGCCCTGACGAGGACGGCGCGACGGGGCCTGCTCGGCAGTACTGGTATCGACACTATGGACCGCGACCACCTGGAGCCCGCGTGGCGAATCCTGGAGATCGCAAACCACGGTGGCTCCAGTCGGCATATCGGGCGTGCCGATCGCGGCCAATGCCGAGGCATGGCAGAAAGCATCGCCGCCATTGTCCAACGTTATGAAGCCGTAACCTTTAGTCGAATTGAACCATTTGACCGTGCCCCGGGCGGACGCCATAGCCAGAGGCGCGGAATCACCATTTTCGAGATGTGCCATTTTCAACGTGACCGTCCGGGCAAAATGAAAGCGCGCCTACCCCCCGGCACAGGCTGGTCGCGTGTGCCCATCATGCCTTCAAGCCAGACCGAATCGCAACCGGTCTCCGACAAAACCTTCGAGTCACGTGGCGCCCGGCCCAACTGTTGTCGACCACAGACTTCCCATCTGTCGGCATGGCAGCAAGGATGATTTTTCCCTCTCATTTCGCCACGTTGGGCGTAGCTGCGGCGATCAGTGTTCCCGCCGGCTGGGCTGGCGCAATTCTGGTCAGGAGAGAGACGCAGACGACACAGCCACTCGCCGCCCCGATGATAGCGGCAGCCGCCGTTACGTTTATTTGGGCAGCCACCATCGTGCCCGTGGGCTATCTGCTCGCCGCCACCCTGCTGCTTGGTTGGACGCTTCTGGTGCTGTGCGCGATAGACGCGCTTTCCTTCCGTCTGCCGGACCTTCTGACGTTCCCCCTGACTGGGTCTGGCCTGCTCTTGTCGTTCTTCCTCCCCGACCGGGATCCTGTGGCCCATCTCATCGGTGCGGCCGCTGGATTTAGCGTGCTCTACGCGGTCAGCTGGCTGTACCGGCAATCGCGCGGCCACGAAGGATTGGGGCTGGGCGACGCCAAACTTGCGGCTGCCGCGGGCGCATGGCTCGGCTGGCCACCGCTGCCCTCCGTGATCCTCATTGCCTGTCTTGCAGGATTTGTCTGGGTCGGTGTCGCCCTGGCATTTCGCGGCAAGAGGGCGCTGCGCGAGCAGATCGCATTCGGCGTCCCGCTATGCTTCGCATTCTGGCTGGTCTGGCTGTATGGCCCGCCGCTCTGATTATTCCAGGTAGCGCACCCACACTGGATCGTTGGGGTTTGCCGTCAGCTCGACGATAGCCGACCGTTTGATATCGGCTCCGGCACGGCTCGCTTCGACGCGCACAGTCAGCGTGCGTCCGATCAGGTAGGGTGGATCCCTGACATCGGGTGCGGGACGCAATCCTGCGAGCTCCTGCTGGCGCTGAATGACGTCGCTGGAATCCAGCCCCACTTCGCTGAGGGCTGCCAAGGCCAGAACCTGAGAAGTGCCCTCGCTGAAGCCGCCACTTTCACCAAAGAATGTCGTTATGGCGGGAGCCACGCGCGCGTAAAGATCGTCATCCATCCCTTTGAGGTATCGTATCTCGGAAATGGTATGAAAACTGCCGTTGCGCGGCTTGTAGCCGAGAGCCGCGTATTGCGGAGCCTCTGCGCCACTGTCGCGGCGCTGATTGTCCGGGTCGATCCAGTCCTCGTAGCTGTCGACCAGCGTGCTGAGCCGGGAGCCGGAAACTCCCGCCGTGCGGAAGAGGTCGTGAACCTGGTCTTCGTTGATTCCGTTAAGCGGAACCTTGCCGCGCTCATCTTCCACGATGATGGTCAGCGTCACGTCATCGAATTTCAGCGTGCGCTTCGTACTGTCGATCAGCCATTGCTGCTTCTTGTCCTTGCTCGCCAGACCCTGGATCGCAAGCGTCAAGCCCGCATTGCACGCAGCCGTCAGCCTGGCTCGCTCGGTCTCCGCCTGGACAACCGAAATGATGCCGCGATTCTCGGCCAGGACCTGAAAGGAAACGTAGCTGAATGCGGCGATTCCGAGAATCGCCGCCAGCATGGCATAGCCGCTGTCGCGCGCGGTTTTCACGGCTTCGTATCGGCCGGCGGCAACGGCACGATGGCGTGAATTTTCTCGCGCAGTTCGTCGGTGATGGTCTTTACATCCTGCGCGTTGCGAATAACTCGCGGGGTCAGCAGCACCAGCAATTCCGTTCGCTTATCCTTGTTGTCAGTCTGGCCGAAAATAAATCCGAGAAACGGGATGTCATTGAGATAAGGAATGCCTGTTTTCGTCTGGGTGTTGTTATCGCGGATAAGGCCGCCAAGCGCGATTGTCTGGCCATCCTTGACGGCGATCGAACTTGCGATCTTGCGTTCCTGGATGGTGGGCGAGTTGATGCCGGATGTGGTGGTCTCCGCGACATCGCTGACCTCCTGCGAGATGTCGAGGAGCACCAAACCGCTGTCATTCACGCGGGGGGTTACGTTCAATATGACGCCGGTGTCCTTGTATTCGACCTGATTGGTGATGGCGGGGTCGGACGTTATGGTCGATGTCACCTGCGCCGAAAGGATCGGCACCTGGTCGCCGACTTGCAGCGCCGCGGTGTGGTTGTTGAGCACCATGACTTTCGGCGCGGACAACACCTTGATCGTGGTGAGGTCTGATAGTTCGTTCAGAGCGACCGCGATGTTTCCGCTGCTGTTGGCAAAGAAATAGGAGAAGCCAGGGAAAACGCGCAAAAGGCCGTTATCCGTGCTCTGCGTCAGTGCCGCCTCCCCTCCACTGCCGCCAAATCGCCACTGCACGCCATACGCCAGTTCGTTGTTCAGCGTCACTTCGGTGATGGCAGCTTCAATGAGGACCTGAAGCGGCAGCACGTCGAGCTGGCGCAGTGCGTCTTCGATAAGGCCGTATTGCCGGGGCGTCGAATAGAAGACGAGCGAATTGTTCCCGTCATCGGACGTGATGCTGATTGGCGTGATCTGGCCCGGCAGCATAAGCGTTTGCGAGACAATGGAGTTCGGTTGCTGCGTTCCGGAGGCTCCGCTATCGCCGCTCTGGCTACCGATTGCGCTCGTGGCGCCGGATTGGAAACCGGAGCTGGAACCAAGCGTCGAGCTGCTCTGGAAGCCACCTGCTCCCGTGGTGCCCATACCTGGCTGCACCGCCGTGCCTGTCGAGGTGCCCCCGGGCTGCCCGCCGAAGGTTGGACGGTAGCCCGGGATGGTTGAGGATTGTCCGGTCGCGGTCAGATTGGGCGTGGTCGATTGCTGTTGCTGCGCGGGCTGGCCGCCGAATGCTCCCACCAGAACGGTGGCGAGATCGGACGCGCGGCCGTTTTGCACGTGATAGACGAACAGCTTGCGCTCATTGTCCGCGCTCGCGCGATCTAGAATCCCAACCCATTTCTTGAGCTGCGCCAGGTAGCGCGGCTGTGCCGAGATCGCCAAAATGCCGTTTAAACGCTCAATGGGGACAAGGCGAACGAGACCGGCGGTGGGCGAATCCTTGCTGTTCACCATCGCATCGAGCTCGGGCAGGAGCACATGCATGTCGGTGCGCGTTGGGACGAGCAAGGCGAACGACATGCCGCGCATCCAGTCGACATCGAATTGACGCACCAGCTCCCGGATGGATTTGCGCTCTCCCGCGGTACCGGTGATCAGCAGTATGTTGCGCGACACGTCAGCCTGCGCGATCGCGTGCTCGGGCACCAGCGGATCGAGCAGTTTCTTCAGCTCCACGGCGTTGACGTAACGAAGCTGGATCGCTTCGTTGCCGAAACCGGCCGAGGTTTCGGGAAGGAGCTGTGGCTGACGTTGGGCCTTATCCAGCGCCACCACCGTGTAGACATCGCCTTGGCGCACCAGCGCCATCTTGGCGGCGCGCAGCGCATCCTCGAAGATTGGAAGCACGTCCTTGCGGGCGACGGGCCGCGCCGTCTCCACCGTGACGTTCCCTTGCACCAGGGGATCGACCGCGTAGTTCACGCCAAGGATATCGCCGAGAAGAGCCTTCGCCACTTCGTGCACGTCAGCATTGGGGAAGTTCAGCGTGACATCGCCCTTGGCTCCGCCGCCGGCCGGCCGGCGCGGGCCGGCCGTGAATTGTTGCGTCCCGGGATAGACGGCGGAACTGGACGCGCCGGGAGGCTGCGTCAGGGGTTGTGGACTTTGCGCGGCGGCCGAGCCGGTCAACGCCAGCAAAAGCGCACCCAGCGGTGCGAACCGGATCATGGTTTTATTCATCGTCATCATCACTGCTGTTGCTGCTGCTGTCGTCATCTTCGTCATCGTCATCGCTGCTGCTGCTCGAATGCGAGGCCGCGAGCTGGGGATTGACTCCGGTCTTCGGTGCAACGGCCGTCACCGCGAGCAGGCGGCGCTCCCCGTCGCGATCGAAGGTGAGTTGCGCGCGCTCTATGGAGACCAGGTGCCAACCCTGTATCACATCGTCAGGCTTGATGCGGATGATCCGGCCGCTGGATTCGCGCAGGAGTGCTGCCGAGGTTTTCCCGGCGATCGCCGTGCCGAGAACTTCGAAACCCGCCAGATTGCCCGCGGACGGCGCCTGCAAAACAACCGGCGCGCGGTCTGGCGCGAATATCGGCCTGGCAAGGACGGCTGGGTAGCTCTTCGCGGTGGGAGCGGCCAGCGCAACAGGCTGGCGCGGCGCCACTGCGCTATTGCGCGGCAGTTCAACCGAGGGCGGCATGGCAATCTGGAAGGCGACGGCCACCAGCAGAACGGTGGTCGCCAGCACCGGCAGAAGTTCCGGGCTACGACGGCTGCCCAGTCCGGACGGGAGCCGAGACCTCAATCCGGACATCCATCGGGGCAGCGTGCCCAGTCTTTGCCGCGCGGTCGGCAGCGACCGAAAGGTATCCAACAACGACATAAGGTGCCTCGCTTTCGAGCCGCGCCAGGCTCTTGTACAACTGCGCAATTGTGAGCTGCAGATCGGCGCGAACCTTGACCCAGCCTTCGGGGACATCCCCCTGAATTTCGGAAACCGTCTGCACCGTGCCACCCTGTTCGCTGGTCATGCGGTTCAGACGCTGCTTCAGCATTTCGGCGGCGAGTGCCTCGGTGGGCGCCACCATTGCATACTGGCCGGCCGTTGATTTCTGCTCCACCGCCTGCGCGCGCCACAGCGGAATTTCCGCCAGCACCCGCTGATTGCGAAGATAGGTTTCGCGCAGCTCGCTCCGCTCAAGCGCCCGCGCCGCCATTCCGCCGATGACCGGAACGATGACGCCGAGCACGACAATGGCAACAAGCACGAACAGCACGCCAAGCGCCACCATCCGCCGTTCTCTTTGTCCCAGCGGCCTCATCGCGCGCGCTCCCCTTCACGCTCGGCGGCCAGATCGAACGAGCCGCTGGCCGCCATCGCGGCGTGCGGATCGGTGGTCAGCGAATGCGCGTTCCGCAGCAGCGGAGAACTTTCCAGCCTGGCGAGCAGATTTGGCGTGTTGTTGCGAATGCCGCGTATATGAACCGTGCGGCCATTCCATTCGAAGCGCTCGACCCAGGTGCCCTCCGGCATGGCGTTGGTGACAGCCTCGATCATCGGAAGGGGGGCGTCTTGGCCCTGCTGCTTGAGCAGCGCGGAACGGCGCGCGCCTTCCTTCTGGACCTGGTTACGCAACCGCATGGCCACGGTTACCGGGGCCTGCTGGGATTCCACGGCTTCGCGCAGCTGGTTGGTGGCGTTGATGTCGCGATAGGTCAGCATGATGACGTTGAACGCGAGCAGGACGCCCGCCGCGGCCCACCAGTAAACCGCCCGCCGCCGCGCGGCATCGCCCCCCTCCGCATGACGGAGCGCCGGCAGGAAATCGAGCGCCGCGCGGCCGCTTACCGGCGAAACCACCGCGACGCCTGCCGGTTCGATGTCGTGCGTGCGCGCAAACTCGATCACTTTTCCGATTACGCTTCGGGGAAGCACGCCGAGAAGAAGTTTTTGCCGTCCCTTCTCCTCGTCGCGAGACACCACTTCTGTATCGAACAGCACCTGGTCGGCGCGGAAGGGAGTCAGGCGATCGAGGTCCAGCGCCACCATCCGCTTCACGTCGCTGGCGGGAAGGATCGGCAGATCGATCTGCCGCGTCAGCACCTGATCCGACGGCAACAGCACCTTGATCGAGCGGCGCGGCTTTGCCGGCAATATCTCGCCTGTGTCCTCATCGCGATACACAATGCCTTTTTCCGTGATCTCGGCGACGATCGAACTGCGGCGGAGAAAACGGTCTCTCCATTGCGGCGGCACCATGCCCATCAGTTCATCGACCCACCATCGAAAAGCATGCAGCAGCCACTGCAGGATGGCTTCGTGATCGGTATGCAGGAGGTCCTTGAAATTCACTGACGCCTCTAACTTCCGACCGGCCGCACGACTGCCCGGCCGCGGCAGCTTTTTGTCGTCACCATCAGCACGCACATCGAATCGACGGTGACAACCGGCTTCACAAGCAATTCCGGCCACACCCGCGGATCCTGAGGCGCGAACTGCACGCGAATACGGATCAATTGCGGAGGCGCGGGGCGAAGTTGCCACGCAAAACGCCAGCCCGGACGATTGTCCGGAGGCGCCACCCCGTAATAGGCAATATCGAGGCCCTGCACATTGTGCAACAGTACAAGGTTCTCGACCCCCTGCGTGGGGTCGGCGGCCACATCGCTGATCGACGATAGAACCAGATCGCCGTTGGGAGCAACGTTCAGTTGGTATCGCCGAAGCGGCGACGGCGCGCCGGCATCGCGCGGCGAAGACAAGAACGCGAACTTGTCGGCGACACCGTCCATGTCGGCATAGGATGGAATCTTGTCGTATCGCGTGGCTGGAAAAATTCGCTCCAGACGATCGCGCAAGAGATTCTGCGTTCCGGCAATCGCGTCGCCCATGCTGTTCGACGCATCCATGTGGTCCCACACTCTGCGGCTTGAGCCGAGGCCGGAAATCATCAGCGCGCTGGTGAAGCCGACGATCACCAGCGTTGCCAGCAACTCCACAAGCGCGTATCCGGCCGAGCGGTCGGTCATCACGTATTCTTTCCAAGCGCCAGCGTCGTCAGCGATGAAAGCAGGCGCCCTTTGGGATTTCGCACCGACACGGTGACACGCCAGACTTGTCCTGCGTTGCTGGGCGGCAGGGTCACGGAGAGCGGCTCTATCTGGATCCGCCACGGAAAGCCGACCTCGACACCGGTCGTCACGCCGGGCTCCACCGGAATCAGCGGACCCACCGTCGCCAGTTCCGACTGGGCGATGAGGGTGCCGAAACGCCGCTCGGCCGCCATCCGGTTGCGGGCGGCGGTGTCGGCCATGGCGCGATACATGGCAGCAAGGGTCAGTGCGACGATGGCTGAGCCGATCAACGCCTCGACAAGGGCGGTTCCGGAATCTCCACGCTTCATCGGGCACCTGTGGTGATGGCGCCGGTGGTGACATTAAAGGTCATCGCAAGCCGGCGCTGACCCGACACGAGAGCGACATTGGCAGGCACCATCGACCCATCCGCGAAAAAGGACACCGGTCCGGACATATTCAGGCTGATATTCGACGGCAGGCGTTTGGTCCCGCCGATCCAGTCATAACCGCGGCCATTCGCCAGCGGCTTAACGTTGACGCGGCTGCCGGTGCGCAGGGCCGTAGCCCTGGCAACACGCAAATCGGCCTGAAGCACGCTCGCCGACTGACGCAGCGACAGGAGATCGAGCGAAGCACCGATATTCGGTCCGACGACGCCCGCGATCAGTCCAATGATCGCGATGACCACGAGCGCTTCCAGCAGCGTGACTCCGGCTTCGGAATTACCAGTTGCCGACATCCTGCGCCTCACCGGTGCCGCCGGGTTGTTTGTCCGATCCCAGGGAAAAGACATCGACCTCGCCATGCTCGCCCGGAGCCTTGTAAAGGTATGGGTCGCCCCAGGGATCGACGAGCGCGCTGTCCTTCTTCAGGTAAGGCCCGTTCCAGCCATTCGCGGTTTGCGCCGCCGTCACCAGGGCCTTGAGACCTTCCTGCGGCGTGGGATAGCGGCCGACATCGAGGCGGAAGAGTTCGAGCGCCGCAACCACGTTGTTGATCTGCACCTTGGCCGTCTGCGTGCGCGAGGTGCCGAGATATTTGATCACCTGCGGCGCGATGATCGCGGCAAGCAGGCCGAGAATCGCGAGCACCACGAGCAGTTCGAGAAGCGTGAAGCCGGCATCGCCTCGGTGGCGGAGTTTCAGTTTCATTGTCATGGTCCCAGTGCCAAATCGTTGAAGCCCAAAATCGCAGACATGATGGAAGCGATAACCGTCGCCACAACTGCGCCCATCAGGATGGTGATGGCGGGAGTCATGACGGAAATCATCCGCTGGATCGAATTGCGTACGTCGCGGTCGAGAACATCCGCAAGACGGTTCAGCATCAAGCCGAGCTGGGCTGTTTCCTCGCCCGTGCGGAGGAAGCTCAGCGCCATCGGGGGAAACAGTCCGGTCGCGGCAAGCGGGCCCGAGAGGCCGCCGCCCTGCTTCAACCCGCGCGTCACCTTGTCGATCGATTCCGACATGTGAACATTGGCGATCGATCGTTGCGCGATGCCCAGCGCCGTAGGAAGCGGCACTCCGCCATCCAGCAGACTACCGAGCGTGCGGGCAAAGCGGGCGGTTTCCGCGTTTCGAACCACCGTTCCAAGCATCGGCACATTCAGGAGCCGGCGATGGAAGGCGCGGCGTACATGCGGGCGTTTGAGCCAGCGGTAGAACGCGATGCCGGCGAACACAATTCCCAATGCGGCCAGCAAGCCATACGAACGAACCGCGCGACTCGCGCCGAGGATCACCTGGGTCATGAATGGAAGCTTGCCACCGACATCGGCAAACAGGTCTTCGAATTGCGGCACCACGAACAACAGCATCACCAGAATAACGCCGCTGGCCACGATCAAGAGCAGAGCCGGATAGACAAGGGACGAGACGATGGTCTGGCGCAACGCTTCCGCGCGATCGAGCGTCGCCGCAAGCCGGCCAAGGCTTTCATCGAGCTTTCCGCTCGCCTCACCCGCTTCCGCCATGGCCGACGCCATGGGAGGGAATACGCCGCCCGAATCCATCATGGCGCGCGACAGCGCCGTGCCGTGCCGGACTTTGTCCCGCAGCTTGCCAAACACGCCCTTCAGCGCGGGCGGCTTGGTAATGTTGTCGACGCAGACCTGCAGTCCACGATCGAGCGAGAGGCCCGCATTCAACAGCACCGCAAGCTCGCCCAGCGCGTTGGCGACACCTTGGCGCATGGACGCATTCACGCGAACCGCGGATCCCTTCGCGGCGGCCTTTCCCGCGGCCTCAACAGCCTCAATGGGCATCAGCCCGAGGCGCTTCAGGCGCTCAAGCGCATCGGCGCGGGAATTGCCTTCCAGCAAACCCGTCCGCAGCTGACCCGTGGCAGTGGCGGCGCGATACCGATAAGTCGCCATGTCTAGACTTCGCGCGTGGCGCGAAGCACCTCCTCAATCGTTGTGAGCCCCGCCTGGGCCTTGGCGAGACCGTCCGCGAACATCGTGCGCATCGACTGGCCCGCTGCCGCGCGCTGGATTTCCCGCGCCTCCGAGCGCGCGAGCACCAGCCGCGCGATTTCGTCATTCATCACAAGCAGTTCGGTAGCGGCAAGCCGTCCGCGGAATCCGGTTCCATCGCAGGCCTCGCAGCCCTTGGGCCGGTAAAGGCGCGTGATAGACCGCGAAGTCAGCTCCGGCATGAGCGCGTGCAGGGCCGCTTGCGACGGCTCGTAATCCTCGCGGCAATGCGGACAGAGGCGGCGCACGAGGCGCTGCGCCAGCACCGCGTTCAGCGTTGAGGTAATCAGGAACGGCTCGACGCCCATATCGAGCAGGCGGGTAACCGTGCTCGACGCGTCGTTGGTGTGGAGCGTTGAAAGAATGGTGTGGCCCGTGAGCGCCGATTGCACCGCCACCTCCGCCGTCTCCAGATCGCGGATTTCGCCGACCATCATCACGTCCGGATCCTGGCGCAGAAACGAGCGCAGCGCGGCGGCGAAGGTGAGGCCGATTTGCGGTTTCACCTGAGTCTGATTGATGCCCGCGAGCCGATATTCGATGGGATCCTCGATGGTGAGAATCTTGCGGTCCGGCGAATTCAACGTCGCGAGCGAGGCGTAAAGCGTCGTGGTCTTGCCGCTGCCGGTCGGTCCCGTCACCAGCACAATGCCGTGCGGCTGGCGTATGGCGTTGAGGTAGGGATCGAGAACCTCGTCGTCGAAACCCAGCGCCCTGAAATCGAGCGACAGCTTCGAGCGGTCAAGAATACGCAGAACAACCGTTTCGCCGTGAATGGTCGGCGATGTGGCGACGCGCAGATCGATCTCATGCCCGCGCACGGCGATGCGCAGGCGGCCGTCCTGCGGCAGGCGGCGCTCTGCGATGTCGAGACTCGACATGACCTTGATGCGGGAGATGAGCGCGGATTTGAGGTGCGCCGGCAGGCTCTCGATTTCCTTCAGCGCCCCGTCAACCCGGAAGCGCACCTTGATGCTGTCGTCGGTCGGCTCGATATGAATGTCGGAGGCGCGGGATTCCGAAGCGCGGGTGATCAGACTGTTCACCAGCCGCACGACTGGCGCGTCGCTCGCCAGGTCCTTCAGCCGCTCGACATCCGCCTCGTCGGCGGCATTGGGATCTTCGCCGTCCGCCTCGTGCTCCGAACCGTAAAGCCGGTCCAGGGCCGCTTCGAGGTCGCTGGCCCGCGCGACCAGCGCCGAAATTTTGCGCTCGGTGGCGTAGCCCAGCGCCTGAATGGGATAGGGATCGAGAGGATCTACAAGAGCGACTCGCAATTCAGAATCCGTCGCCGCCAGGGGGACCGCCTTAACGTCGCGCAGAAAACGCGCGGCGAGCAGCTCAACCGCAACTGGTTCCTGCGGAAAATCCTCGGGAGTGGCGACCGACAGCCCCGCCTCCGCTGCAATGGTATTGGCCAGCGTCTGTTCGGCGACGAGCCCCAGCCGGGTGAGCACGGAATCCAGCCGCTCGCCGGTTTCCTCCTGCACAAGGCGGGCGCGCGCAAAGGTTTCAGGGGCAACCAGCCCCCGATCGAGGACCAGCTGCTCTAGCCGACGTTCCGGATGCAAACTCACCTGAACTATCCCGCCTCGTTGCCCAGCACCGTCACCCGATGCCGCATATCCGCCACTCTAGGCGCCTCGCATTGCCATAAACTTTCTGACACATTAACATTACATTACACTGATTGGAACAGTAGGGCAGCGCTGACGAATCCGTCCTGCGCCACAAGAGAAAGGCCGCGGCGTGGAACGCCGCGGCCCAACTTCTAGTCAAATTCCAAGCTTTAGTTGACCGTCACCGATGAAGGAACGGAGGCGATGCCGTTCACCACCACTTCAAGCTTGCTTGCGCCCTTGTCGCAGCTGTTCGGAACGTCGAACTTCGCCGAACCAGCATCACCGATGTGAGAAACACCGCGGCTGGAGAAGTCATGCGTCTTCGCATAGCAGACAGTTCCCGAACCGTTGTTGGTGATGCGCACGAGCGGGAAATTGGTGCTCATCTGCCCATCGTCGCCATAGTAACCGCCCTCGCTCAGACCGTTGAAGGTCGTGCCCTGAACGACGTTGTTCGAGCTTCCGCGAGCGACCGTTGCCGGGACATTCGTGATAGTCGGCTTCCACGCGGCCTTTGCATGACCTTTTGGCGTGTAGATCCGGATGTCGCCTACATCGCTTGTCCAGAAAGCCTGGCCTGTCGGCAACAGAACGAGACGGCCTTCATACGAACTCTGGTTCGCGGCGCTCGCCGGCTCGGCCACCTGCTTGGCCGTGACTTTGCTCATGCTCTTCACTTCAACTTCCACGAAGTGCGAAGGCGTCTGGAACACACCGGGGCTCACCTGGAAAAGGGCATGCCCGTTTGGCAGGACCACCGCTGGTCCGTCTGACGAATCCAGGCCACCGGCGAAAGCTACCGAGCACTTCCAACTGTCGGCCACCGGATCGTAAACGTTATTATTGGTGGTACCGCCGGCCTGAAAGACAAACCCGGTGGGCAGCAGTGGCGCCGGTCCGATTTCATGCGAACCCGCGTCCACGACGGCGCTACAAGTCGTGCCGGCCTGACTCCACTTGTTGGTGGATGGATTCAGGATTTCGACGTTGTTTTTGCCCGCCCCGAGATTGCGATTGGCGTCGACCGTCAGGATCGTGTTGTTAGGCAGGGTCGTCCAGCCTTCTTCGTTGTTGCTGTCGCCCTTGCCGGTCTGAGCTCCCGTTTTGACGGTCCATGACACGCTGCCGCCGATTGTCGCCAGAGCGTAGTCCGACGAACAACAATTCGTCAGAACATAGGTGCCATCGGCAAACACGATGGACGTTGCGTCGCCGATCGTGCTCCAGCCGCTCGGCGGGCTGACCGAAGACCAACTGTCCTTGGCCGGATCGTACAGCGCGCCTTTGGTCGTCCACACCGCGCTGCAGCTATTGTATTCGCCGCCATTGATGATCATGCGGCCGTCGTTCAGGACCTGGGAGGCGAAGTAGAGCGGCTTGTAGTCGGACGACATCGATGCCGTCTTTTTCCACGCGCCGTTGATGTAACTTCCCTTGCTGTCGGGTGTCAGCCTGAACCAGTCAGAGGTACAGCCATCGTGCATCACAACGGTGCCGTCGGTCAGCACCAGTGCCGTATCGGGGAAAGAACTGAATGCCGGCATGTTCTTGAGCGCGGACCACACGCCGGACTTGATCTTCGGTGCCAGCCCCTTTCCTTGCGAAACATTGGCAGCATCGGAATGCTTGGCCTGACCCGGCAATGGCGTGAGGTGCCCTTTCGAGGCAAGCGCAGTCGTCGAAAGCAGTGCGGCCGACATCGCGGCCACGATCGTTGTGCTTGAAGCACGAAACTTTGGCATGTCTTACCCTCTCTTTGGTTGCCGGGATCTTGCGCGTAAGGGGTGCAGCCCAGGCCGCCGTCACTCCCCGATGGGATTACCCGCGCGCGGGGTACCACATAGAGCGTGCGTTGCGCCAGAGTTAATCTTCGCTTTTTGCCTACCCTCCTTGGATTTTGAAACAAGGCTTCAATGGCGCTTGGTTGGGGGGAATTTCCTGTCGCGTGCCCGAGACAAGTCACGTACCTGTCAGCTTGCCCAGCGCCGGTGGAGGCTGGCGATGACGTATTGAAGACGGGTGCGATTCTCCCAGTCCATCTTAAGACCCTCGAGAGCATGGATCTCGTTCAGCTGCCACAGCAGTTCGCGCTCGACCTGGTCGGAAATCGCGCTCTCGATAAAAGTGATGAGGACAAGGCGCTGCCCTGCTGTCACCGGCGTTACCTCGTGCAAGGTGGTCGACGGATACACCACCATCGATCCCGGCTCGCCTTTGATGGAGATGTTCTCGCTGCCAAGGTGAATGGTGAGTTCACCGCCCTCGTAAGTTGCAGGGTCGGCAATCCAGATCGTGCCGGACACATCGGAACGCAGCGGCCCATTCGGCAGCTGAATGAAGGGCGCGTCCGCATGGCTGCCGTACTTCATGCCCGGCTCGTAGCGGGCGAGCAACGGCGAGGCGATGCGCTTGGGGAAGACGAAGTTGCGGATTTCCTCGTTCCGCGCGATGGCAGCGCCCGCGATGTTGGAGGCGTGCACGGCATCGGGCTGGCTCACATCCATCTGCAGGTTGTCCTTGGCGAGGTTGTGCGGATTGGAGGCGCGCCCTTCTACAAACCGGACCGATTTGGCGATGGCGCGAATCTGCTCGATCTCGGCCGGCGCCAGCACGTTCTTGACGACGAGAAACATCTCATTCTCCCACAGCAAACCTGTTCATTTCCTGTCAATCCCACGAGAAACCGGCAGGCCCAGCAATCGTCCGGCGCGGATCATCCTATCGTCCAGACTATAGATCATCTGCGCATGGTTGTTCTTCGCGATCGCCAGATGCAGCGCATCCCCAGCACGCAAGCCTGTCTCATACTTTTGTAGGAGTAGTTTTGCAGTCTCTAGATCGCCCCGTGTGACTGCCAGTATTTCGAAGGACGCGTAGATCAGCGATTCGAGATCGGCATCCACCTTTAGAGCGGCTGATGAGAGGTAATGTTTCATGCGGACTTCCCGCGCCAACACCGATGAGCATTCCACTCTTGTCCAATGGCTCGTCGCCAGACCGGAGACGGCCTGTTTTTTGATAAACCGATGAACCTCGGCGCTCGTGCTTTCTGACAAAACCAAGGGGATGAGGACACTTGTATCGAAGTAGAGCATTACCGCTCTTCGTCGCGCATTTCGCGTAACAGCTTCGCGCTCGATTTGCGCAGCGGCGGATTGCTCTTGCGGATCCTCGCGAGAGCGTCGAAATCGATTGGCCTTTTCGGCTGTTCGACCGCCGTGACCCGAGCCACAGGTCGCCCGTGACGGGTGATCACAACCTCCTCTCCGGTTTCCACTCTATCGATGAGCTTACTGAGTTGCGCCTTGGCATTGGCCAGGCTGACGGTTTCCATTGTCCAGACTCCAATCTGGTCCGAATTCTGGTCATATATACCATGTCGTTCACGTTCTGCCTAGCAAGTGTTTTGAGTTAGTCTTCCCCCATGAACGTGGTCCTCCCAACCGCAATCCTCCACAGCGCGGGGCTGCCTCCGCGTTTCGCGGATTGGTTCGCGGCGCGCGGGTGGACACCGCGGGCGCACCAGGTGGCGCTGCTCAATCACGCACGACGGGGGGAATCCGTGCTGCTGGTGGCGCCAACCGGCGGCGGCAAGACGCTGGCCGGTTTTCTGCCCAGCATGATCGAGATTTCCCAGACGCCGAAGCGGTCGCGCGCCCGCGCCCTGCACACGCTCTACATTTCGCCGCTGAAGGCGCTGGCGGTGGATGTCGCGCGCAATCTCGAAATGCCGGTGGCGGAGATGGGCCTCGACATCCGCATCGAGACGCGCACCGGCGACACGCCCGCCTCGCGCCGTCAGCGCCAGAAATATTCCCCGCCGGACATTCTGCTGACCACGCCGGAGCAGCTCTCGCTGCTCCTGTCGCATCGCGACGCGGAGCGCATGTTCGCGCGGGTGAAGACGGTGGTGCTGGACGAGTTGCACGCGATGATCAACACAAAGCGCGGCGAATTGCTGGCGCTGGGCCTTTCGCGCCTGCAAACCTTCGCCGCGAAGCACCGGCGCATCGGCTTGTCGGCCACGGTCGCCGACCCGGCGCCGCTGCAGCACTACCTCGCGCCGCAGCCGCCGATTGGGGAAGCGAAGTCAGCGCTGGTGATTGGGCGAGCCGGCGCCAGGCCGGACATCGAAGTGATCGCTTCGGAATCCTATGTGCCATGGGCCGGGCACATGGCCTACCACGCCATGCCGGATGTGATGGCGGCGATCCGCGCCTCCACCACCGCGCTCGTTTTCGTCAACACGCGCGCGCAGGCCGAGCGCACCTTCCAGGCGCTGTGGCGCATCAACGAAGACAATCTCGCCATCGCGCTGCATCACGGCAGCCTCGCGCCGCAGCAGCGGCGCAAGGTCGAAGCCGCAATGTCGCGCGGGCAATTGCGCGCGGTGGTGTGCACCTCCACGCTCGATCTCGGCATCGACTGGGGCGCGGTGGACAAGGTTATTTGCGTGGGCGCGCCGAAAGGCGCCGCGCGCCTCGTGCAGCGGATCGGCCGGGCCAATCACCGGCTGGATGAGCCCTCGCAGGCCATTCTCGTTCCCGCCAACCGCTTCGAGGTGCTGGAGTGCGAAGCGGCGCGCGACGCCGTGTTGGCGGGCGAGCTCGACGGCGATCCGCCGCGCCGCGGGGGGCTCGATGTGCTGGCGCAGCACATTCTTTGCATGGCGTGCTCCGCGCCGTTCGATGCGGATGCGCTCTTTCGCGAAGTGAAGACCGCTGCGCCTTATCGCGCGCTGACCAGGGACACCTTCAATCGTGTGCTCGATTTCGTCGCCACCGGCGGTTATGCGCTGAAGCGCTACGACCGCTACGCCAAGCTGCGCCGCATGAGCGACGGCAAGTGGCGCATCTCGCATCCGCGCATCGCCCAGCAATACCGGCTGAACGCCGGCGTCATCGTCGAAGAGCCAATGCTGGACATCAAGCTGCAGGGAAAAGGCCGGCCGGTGGGTGCGGGAGGCCGCGTGCTGGGACATATGGAAGAGTATTTTCTGGAGCAGCTGGCGCCGGGAGATACCTTCGTTTTTTCCGGCAATGTGCTGCGCTTCGAAGGCATTCGCGAAAACGCCGCCTATGTCACGCGCACCCAGGATCCGGAAGCGGAAGTGCCGTCGTACAATGGCGGCAAATTTCCGCTCTCCACCTTTCTCGCTCGTCGCGTGCGCGAGATGCTGGCGAACCCGAAGATGTGGGGCGCGCTCCCCGAGCCGGTCGGCGAATGGCTGAAGATCCAGGAATGGCGCTCGATCATTCCCTCCCCCAACCAGCTGCTTGTGGAAACATTCCCGCGCGGCAGCAAGCACTATCTCGTCTGCTATCCTTTCGAAGGGCGGCTGGCGCACCAAACGCTGGGAATGTTGCTGACGCGCCGGCTGGAGCGGCTGCGCCTGCGTCCGCTGGGCTTCGTCGCCAATGAATACGCGCTTGCCATCTGGGCCCTGCGCGACCTGGGCGGCGCCGACATGGACAAATTGTTCGACGAGGACATGCTGGGTGACGATCTGGATGCGTGGCTGGCGGAATCGGCGCTCTACAAACGCACCTTCCGCAACTGCGCGATTGTTTCCGGCCTCATCCAGCGGCGCGGGCTGAACGAGGAGAAAACGGGGCGACAGGTCACCTTCTCCTCCGACCTGATCTATGACGTGCTGCGCGAGCACGAGCCGGATCACATCCTGCTGCGCGCCACGTATGAGGACGCCGGGCATGGCCTGCTCGACATCGCGCGGCTATCGGAAGCGCTGCGGCGCGTGAAGGGGCGAATCGTGGCAAAGCTACTGGATCGCGTCTCGCCGCTTGCGGTTCCGGCGCTGCTTGCGATTGCAAAGGAAATGGTGGCCGGCGAAGCGCATGAGGATATCCTGCGCGAAGCGGAAGAGGCTTTGATTGCGGATGCGATGCGTATGGAAGAGAAAAAATGAATCTCCCTCGCCCCCACGAAGTGGGGGAGAGGGTCGGGGTGAGGGGTGACGCGACGAAATGTCGTTCTATCGATTCAGAGTTCATGGAACTGGAAATATACGGAATGGAATCGTGGGCTTCTACACAACTCGGTGGTGCTGGGCGCGCGATCAGGAGAGTGGGGCTGCAAAGGCGATAAAGATTGTACGCAAAGACGTTGAGAGACAGCGGTTAGGTCCGCTATCGTCGCTGAAGGTTGAGCAGGGGTGGCGAATCAGCGTCTTTGAAATTCCGAAAGCGCCCAATCGCGGCTGCACGTTTTACGGCGCTGGGAGCGAGAGCGAAGCGAAGGCTATTGAGGAAAAGGCATCCCCCTCACCCTAACCCTCTCACCCAGAGGGGGAGAGGGAATTCTGGTATGGAGTTTAGTGCGTGAGCGAGGATGCGACCAACGTCTTACCTCCCCCTATTCCGGGAGGTCGGAACGTATCGAGTAATGGCTCTCCCCCCGTTTACGGGGGGAGTACCGCCGAAAGCGGGGAGGGGGGCGCAGTTGTCGCGCCGCTTTCGCCCCCTCCACCACGCTTCGCGTGGTCCCCCTCCCCCGCTTCGCAGGGGAGGAACCAAGAATCCGCGTTGGGGGAGGTGAAGCTAAACGTCAATGGCGAGCAGCTGATACTCCATCCCTCCGGAGCGTTATGGTGGGCGGCGGAACGCACGCTGGTGTTCGCCGATCTGCATTTCGAAAAGGGGTCGTCGTTCGCGCGCGGCGGACAATTGCTGCCGCCATACGACACCCGCTCCACCCTGGCGCGCATCTCGGCGCTGGCGCAGCACTACACTTCCGAACGCATCATCGCGCTCGGCGACTCGTTCCACGACCGCGATGCCGCCAACCGACTGGATGAAAACGAACGCACAGTGCTGCGCGAACTCGGCTACAACACAGAATGGATCTGGATTGAAGGCAATCACGATCCGCATCCACCCACGTGGCTCGGCGGCTTTGTCACCTCGGAAATCGCCATCGGCGGACTGATCTTCCGCCACCTGCCCTCGCCTCATCCAGCCAAAGGCGAAATTGCCGGGCACCTGCATCCCTGCGCGAAGGTGACGCGGCGCGGCCGCTCTATTCGCGCCCGCTGCTTCGCTTCGGATGGACATCGCATGGTACTGCCGGCCTTCGGCGCCTACACCGGCGGCCTCGATGTGCGCGAACGGCCGCTGCGCTCGCTCTTCGCCGACAGGTTCCTGGCCTACGTTCTCGGCCGCGCACGCGTGTACGCCGTCGCGGCCTGAGCTTCCTCTGGCGTTGCATCGGCGCCATAATGACGAAAGGGCCTGGGAGAACATCGGTCATGATCAAGGAAGAAGAAGTGCTGGCGGCACTGGACAAGCCGCGCGCCCTTTACCCGCTGCAGCAGCGGCTCGATCCCAGCAACAAAAACACCGATGGCCTGCAGGAATTGCTGCTGCGCATGCGGGCGGCGGGAAAGGTGAAGTTCGACATCCACAAGGGCAAGTGGAGCAAGGCCTGAACCTCTGTGACGGCACCCGAACAGCCCATCACCATCTGACGGCGCTGAATATGTTTGAGAAATCGTCGGACCACGGCGTCCCGCCCTGCCGCTTGTTGATGTCGCGCCAGCGCTTTTCAGACGCCAGGAAATCGAGGTCGGCCGGCGCGGCGCTGATCGCCACCCAAATTGAAGCCGTGGCACCGTGGGCGGCGTCGGCTGCGCTGGGGAGAAACGTTTCATGCTTGCCCGCGGCGCCGACGCTATCGATCAGCGTGGACAGGATTGGCAAAAGGTCCAGATAATTGTTGCTGATGTTCGCCAAAATCACGCCGCGCGGCTTCAGTTTCTTCAGGTATAGCTGGATCGCTTCCCTGGTGAGGAGATGCATGGGGATCGCATCCGAGCTGAAGGCGTCGAGGATGATCAAATCGTAGGAACGGTCGGGCAGCGCCTTCAGGGACAATCTGCCGTCTCCGAGCACCACCTTCGTGTCGCCGCCGCAGTCGGCGAGATAATGGAAGTAGCGCGTGTCGCGCGCGATCCGCTCGACGGCGCCGTCGATCTCGAAGAACGTCCAGCGTTCGCCCGGTTTGCGATAACAGACAAGCGCGCCGGTACCCAGGCCGATGGCCGCCACGCTGGGCCTTTTGCCTGACAAGGCAAGCGCCTGTCCGACCGGACCCGAGCGGGCGTAGTACGCCAGCGGCTCGCGCCGCAGCGCGGGATCCACGAACTCGGTTCCATGCATGGTCGTGCCGTGGACCAGCGCCGTCATGCGGCCATTCTTGACAAGCTTGACCTTGCTCACACCGAAAAAGTTCCGCTCGATGTGCAGCACATCGGAACCTTGAATTAGCATGGAAGCGAGGAACACGCCCGCCACGCTGAATGCGAAACGGAACGGGCGCTCGGGGAAGAGATAGAGGGCGATCGTGCAGGGAATGATGCACGCCAAACGGGTGACCACGCCGACAGAGGCCGCGTCGATCATGCGATAGGACATCGCCGCGACGAGGCCCGCCAGCAACAGCGGATAGACGACATCACGTAACGTGAGAGTCCTGGGTTGATCTTTCATGAGGCTGCGCAAGGCGCATGCCGCGATCAACGCCAGATAGTATTCGTAACTCGACGAGAAGATCATGGGCGCAACGAGCGCGTTGAACACGCCGCCGGCCGCGCCGCCGGCGGACATGCAGAAATAGAAGACGGTCAGGTTTTCGGCACTGGGCCTGCGCCTCGCCAGTTCGCTATGGCAGACGACCGCGGTGACAAAAAACGTCAACAGATGTGCGCCGGCGATGATGAATACCGATCCGCGCGAGAAGGCCAGCGCTGCAACGCACAGGATGCCGACCGTCTGGGCTTTCAGGGCCCAGCCGGTTTCCAGAAGCGAGTGGCGCGAGAAAGCCACGATGAAAGAGAGCAGATAGAGCGCCAGCGGAATCACCCACAACAGCGGAGCGGAGGCGATATCCGTGGTGATGTAGGTGGTCACGCCCAACAGAAGGCTCGAGGGCACAAAGGCCAGCGCCATCCAGACGAGTCGCTCACGCCAGCTCGTCGTCGACGGCGCGATGGCGGGTGCATCGGGTGCCGGAAGTATCTCGCCTGCGTTCCTTCTCGACACAAACACGGCGACGGCAATCAGAACCGCGAGCAGGGCCGCGTAACCCAATGCCCAGCCTGTAGACTGGCCCGCCAAGGTCAGCCTCGGCTCGAGCAAAATCGGAAACGACAACAGCGCCAGAAGGCTGCCGCAATTGCTCGCGGCATAGAGAAAATAGGGATCGCCGCTCTGCCTGTGCCCGCTGCGCGCAAACCAGGCCTGCAGCAGCGGCGCCGACGCCGACAAGGCGAAGAACGGCCATCCCACCGATGCCGCCAGCAGAGCGAGCAGCCATGGAATGGGCGATGCGTCCGCCGGCGGAGCGAGATCGCGCGAAATGGCGAGCGGCAGGAAGAAGAGCCCGGCGACAACGATCGCGCCGTGGATCGCGAACTGCCAATGCAGCCGCGTTACGCTGCGGGTCAACAGATGCGCATAGCAATATCCGCCGAGCAGTACGAGCTGGAAGAACATCATCGCCGTGTTCCACACCGACGGCGATCCGCCCAGCGACGGCAGCACCATCTTGGAAAACAGCGGCTGCACCCAGAACAGCAGAAAGGCGCTGATGAAAATCGCCGCGGCGAAAACGGCCTTCAACGCCGATGCTTTCGCCTCGGCCGGCAGAACAGGTCGCGCGGAAGCGGCAATCTCCATGCCGGCGAACCTAAGGCGGCAGATACTAAGGTTTATTTACCAGTCCGATGGCCGCGCGCAGCGGATTTCAGGGAGCAGAACCGCGATCGGCGCCCGAACACCCGCATCGGGCCAAGCCCGGAAAGCTTGCATACCGGCGCGGCGACATGTTTGAGAAACGCCAGTGGTTCATGAGCGCGTGAGATTCCTGTTGCGATGCTGACAGGCCGAGTGAGGTGCGACCACGCGCTTCAGTCCAAATTCCGCTAATAGACAACCACACTTCGAAAGCGGCTATTGCGAGCACTCCGGCACGGTGAAGGCGCCTATCTCCGTTTGCCAATCGCTTCCCGAATCTTCCGGATAGAATTCGTTCGTGTACCAGAACTGGCAGCCGCCGACAGGATCCACGACCATTCCGCTGTAGTCGCCCCAACGGTCGGATTCGATCTGCGATCCCTTGCCCTTTTTGAGAACATTCTCCGCGCCGAGCGTGCCAGGCGGATCGGTCGGAGTACGCGTCGCGTAACGAATGCTGGGATAATCGTTCGCGCTCGATGCAGAATAACCCAAGGCAATATCTCCCGCCTGATCGATGGAAATGCTGCCCATGAAGCGGTTTAGACCGTCAGCCAAATCTTGCGTTCCCTCCTGGATGAGCTTCCACTTGTTTCCGGTATTTCGCAGCTCAAACCAGCGGACTGCGGCACCGGGATCGGCTGAGCCGCCGCCGACGGTAAAGTTGCCCACCAGTTCCTCCCGCGAACCGATCAGGCGATACGCGAGATGCTGCATAGGCCATTCGCTGACTGCGTCGACGAGCACTGATGTCCCCTTCTGCGGGATGCAGTCGAAATTGAAGAAACCGCAGACGGTGTAGGTGAAGGGCGCAGTCTTGAAGGCCTTCACGAGTTCAAACTTGCTCTTATTCGTGTGACGGAAATTGGGTGTGAGGCGGAACAATTCGATTCGATCTTTGCCGCCGTGAAAGGCATCGTCTTTGAAGGTGAAGAAATAGCCGCCCGGCGCCGGCTGCAAAGGCCCGGTTACGCTCGCGGGCATGAGAAGGTTGGTCTCGCCGTCGAACTTGATTAGACCGGCGTTTGGATCGCCAACCAGCATCTTGGCGCGGTCGAATGCCATGGCTGTATAGGTGGTTTGGTTTGCAGCTCCCAGATATGCATCCGACCACACGCCTAATTTGAAGTAGTCCGGGAAGTCGCCGACGTCGAACAGGTACAGATAATACGCGCCAAGCGGATCGCTCGTTTGGGAAACGGCGATGCAGACGTGATGGGGCGAAGCGAGTTGTGTAAAGAGCCACCGCTGCGCCATGGCATCGAACACCGCAACGGGATCGCCAACATCCTGTGCACAGGGGCCAGTTGTCCATAGCGAGCCCAGATCGAAAATCTTGAGTTGCTTTCCGTCCGCTTTGTTGAAAACGCCAATCGGGCTGGCATTCACGATCTGCACATATTCGTTGAGGCCAACATCGCCGTTGGTGTCAGGCGGACTGCAGCCGCCGCACGCGAAAGGGTTGCCGATGCCTTTGAATCGAAGATCGAGCGGCGGGGTGGGCTTGGCTCCATTGCTCGCCTGTTGAAGCAGTGGATCGGCGGGTGGCCGGCCTCTGGTCCATGTGCCACGCTGGCCATGACCCAATTCACTGGCAAGTGGATTGACGCGCAAGGGCACTTTCACATTTCGGCTGCCGCTAGGCGGCGGAAGATCACGCACCGGCCTGCTGATCTCGAACTGCAACGCCTTTGTAGAGATAGGTCCGCTCGCAAACGCGGAACTGGCCGCTATGGCGGTGGAGAAGATTGCAAGAGGCCATAGCCAGCACCGATGTGTCATGTCTTCATCTCCCGCCGTGTCGGGCCACTGTGGCATCGCAGCTGGAACCGCACAACAGACCGTCAGCTTAATTGTCTTGTTGCCGGCTTTTGCGAGTTACGGACAGCACCCAATCTCTCGATGAATCACAGGAAATCTTGCAGGAGTGGCGGACAGGGAGGGATTCGAACCCCCGATACGCTTGCGCGTATGCCGCATTTCGAGTGCGGTGCATTCAACCGCTCTGCCACCTGTCCGCGGGGCGGCGAACATAGGGGCGGTCCCGGCGCACTTCAAGCACGGCTAGGGTTCGCCGATCAGCCATTGAATGTCTGATTTGGCTCCGCCGCCGCGCTTCAGAAGCGGCAGCAGCTCGGCTTGCGCATCGCGCATTTCGGCGTCCAGTCCATAAGGCGGGTTCACCACCAGCAGCCCGGAGGCGCCAAGCCGCCCCGGCGCATCGTGTTTCCCGCTGCCGATATCCATAATCAGCGAGAGAAGCCTGCGAATGCCCGCGCTCTCCAGTTCTCCGGCGAGTGCCTGAGCGGGAACTTCCGATTTGAGCGGATACCAGATCGCGTATGCGCCGGTGGCGAACCGCCGATGCGCGGCGCCAATAGCGGCCGCGACCTGCTGCATCTCGTCCGCATCCTCATACGGCGGATCCATGAAGACAACGCCGCGCCGTTCCGGCGGCGGCAGCAGCCGCGAGAGGCTCGTGTAACCGTCGGCGTGCATGCAGCGAACATTCGGCCGCCTCGCCAGCACGCTTGCCAGTTCGTGGAATTCACCGGCCTCGCTCTCGATGGCGACCAGCCGGTCTTGCGGCCGCAACAGGCGCGCGGCGATGGCGGGCGAACCGGAATAGGTCTCCGGTCCGAAAGTGCGAACAACACTCAGATACTTGGCCAATGCCGGTGTTTCGGCGGAATGCGCCGCCAGCTTTCCGATCCCGTCCGCGGCCTCCCCTGTTCGTGCCGCCTCCGCTGTCGAGAGATCGTAGAGGCCTCGGCCGGCATGCGTGTCGATCACGGCAAACGGCGTTTCCTTGCGCTGCAGACGCTGGAGAATGCAGACCAGCGCCACATGCTTGTGCACATCGGCGAAGTTGCCGGCGTGAAAGACATGGCGATAGTTCACGCGCGCGCCGCGCGCCGGGGACGGGGCACTAATTCGCCCCGGCAATTCGGGCAGACATGATCCATGGCCGCGCCGCAGGCGGCGCAGAAAGTGCATTCGAAGCTGCAGATGTGCGCCTCTTGCGAGTCCGCGGGCAGCGTCGTGTCGCAGCGTTCACACCGCTCTTTCATTTGCAGCGCCATCGCATGCTCCCGATTTTGTCGATGGGCGCTTATACCGTCTGCGACAACGATCATCCACTGCGGCTTCGCAAGGCGCGCTGCAACATGGGTTCCTGCGAAACAGGCAAGCCGCGAACCCGCTCTCAGAGCCCTGATGCTTTCTCGTCAGGCTGTCAGGCGCCGATCGGTCTCCGCAACAGAGATCGCATGCGAAGGATCCGCCACCGTGGCGTCGACCGGGTTCGCGCAGAATATGACCGCCAGCCGCAACTGGTCCTTCCACACTTCCACATTGCACTGCGCAGCGTATTCGCGCGCCTTCGCAAGCGCCGTTTCATCGTTGGGAAGGAGAATGGTCGCGCCGTGCAAAAACCGGCCTGCGCTGTCTGTCTGGTAGAAATGATATTGGAGCATATCGGCATCCCTTGCTGCTGCGAGCGGGAGCGCGGACACGAGTCTTGATGGGTGCCCCGGAGGTCTCTCAAACGCCAGCGCCCATGGGTGCGTGCTGGCGACAATACGGAAACTAGCACGAAACGGTTTGGTTTCCGAATCCTTTCATTTGGCGAAGAGAAGCCCAGACTGCCAGACCGGCAATTCCGCGCGATAACGATACAGAATTTCACCGGGTGCGGCTCACTCGCTCGCCGGAAGCACATCCCCCAAGGTAGTTCGCTCCAGGACGCCGGCCAGCATGCTGTAATCGTGCGAGACCCTCATCAGAAACTGCCTGGTTTCTTCGTGCTGCATCGACTCGGCAATGATCCTGGTTTCCTCGGCCTTGTTGCGGTAGTGCTCCGCTTGCGCAGCCCTGTCGCGCATGCCCCGATCTCCCAATCAATCCAGTCAGACTATCTGGTTGTGGTAAGAGGGGGCATTTACTTAAGTTAACGATCGGGCGGCCTCCATTTCTAGCTATTTCCGGTATTCCCGCGGAAAACAGTGGCAGCCAATCCATTCGCTGCCTGAGCGCGTTGCGGACTGAGTAGACTTTGAGGCCGACCGGGCAGCATTTGACAGCATTGTCATTTGAGTGTTCTCGGTTTGGGGGCGCAACAGCGGAATGGACTAGCAGTCACTATTCACGCTTAATACATTAACTGCGTTTCACAATTCCGGCAGAACGTGGTAATGTAGGTGGGAGGCACATTCCAAGGGAAAGCCGTGAGCTCTCACAACTCCTTCACATTGCTGACCCAACTAGCCGCAAATGGTGTGCTTCTGAGCTTCGTTTCGACCGCCACGCCGGCGCTGGCCCAGCCCGCGATCACGACGTTCGATCCGCCGGGATCAACCGAAACCGATCCTGCCAGTATAAGCAACGGTGCGATCACGGGATCCTACAGGGATGCCAGCAACGTGGCGCACGGCTTTGTGCGGGCCCCCGATGGGACGATCACGGCGTTCGATCCTGCGGGATCAAACGGCACCTTTGGCAACGGCATCAACAAGAAGGGCGCGATCGCGGGATCATACCAGGATGCCAGCGGCGTGAATCACGGCTTCACGCGGGCTGCCAACGGGACGATCACCGCGTTCGATCCTCCCGGATCGATCCGCACTATCGGCAACGCCATCAACGACAAAGGCGCCATCACCGGTTACTACATTGCCGGCAGCATGTTTCACGGCTTTGTCCGCGCTCCGGACGGGACCTTCACCGCGTTCGATCCTCCGGGGTCAGCCGGCACCTTTGCCTGGGCCATCAACAGCAAGGGCGCGACCACGGGCCAATACTCGGATAATGTCATGGTTCATGGCTTTGTGCGGGCCGCCGGTGGGACCATCACCGCGTTCGATGTCGCGGGATCAACCGCCACCCGCGCCTTTGCCATCAACAAGAAAGGTGCGATTGCAGGATCCTACATCGATGCCGGCGGCATCGTGAGCCACGGCTTCGTGCGCGCGCCCGATGGGACGATCACCACGTTCGATCCTCCGGGATCGATTTACACCGTCAACAACAGCATCAACAACAAAGGCGCAATCGCCGGATACTACAGCGCTGCCGGCGGCGTGGATCACGGCTTCGTACGAGCGGCCGACGGAACATTCACCACAATCGATCCTCCGGGATCGGTTAGGACCGTCGCTACGAGCATCGGTAAGGGGAATGCGATCGCCGGAACCTACCTTGACGGTTCGCAATACCATGGCTTCGTGCGGAGCCGGTAGGAGAGCCCTACGGGCGCGGCTTGGTCCCGTGAATGCGTCGTCTCCCCAGAAACATTGTTCTCTATTCGTTGCATTTTGGGGGAGTCTGTCCTATGTGTCTTGAGATGGCCCGCGGATCGCGACATCACAAAGGAGGAAAGAAAAATTTCGAAAACCGAGGTTCAATTCCGCAATAAAATTGCGAGGGCATTTTGGCAGGGAGTCGTGATTTCGAATGCTTCGTCAGAATTCAGGCACAATATGTTGTGGTCGCGCTCGTCAAAAATATACACAGCTCCACTGGAGGGCAGTCTTGTATAGTGTGAAGTCCGCGCTAGATTGATGTTCGTAATAGTAGGGAGGCGGAAGCAGGCGCGTGTCAGAGGAATCCGTATATACGCGCAAATTCCGTAAGGAACTCATGGCCGGGCTATCCTCGCTCGTCCTCCTGGCGGTGCTCGCCCGAGCCGGCCGGGAGATGTATGGTTACGAAATCGCCAAGGCCGTGAAGGCGGAAGGCGAAGGCGGGCTGATCTTCAAGCAGGGCGCCATCTACCCTGTCCTTCGCTCTCTCAATCAGCTGGGGCTGCTGAACAGCCGGGTCGAGGCGTCCGCCTTCGGGCCCCCGCGGCGCTACTACAACATCACGGACGATGGCCTTCAGGCGCTCCGCGAATGGCAGGGCGCCTGGAAAGACATGCGGGAGTTCGTGGACGACGCCTTGAATGCGCAGGTGCAGGGAGCGGTTTATGAAGCAAGACCGTCCGCCTGACACGGTCCGCGCCTACCTCGCGGCGCTGCAGCGGTCGATGAAGGCCCAAGGCTGCAAGCCCGGCCTCATTGCCGACGCGGTATCCGACTGCGAGGAACACCTGAACAACGAGATTGCGATGAACCCCGGTGCGAGCGAGGCCGACGTACTCGCGCGGGTGGTTGAAACTTACGGAACGCCGGAGGAAATTGCAGAGGAGTATAAATCGATGGAAGCCGCCATCACCGGGCCCTTCCCCAAAACCGAAGGCGACAGAGCTGTCCGCCCGTTCGGATTCTTCAACGTGGTGCGCGATCCGCGCGCCTATGGCGCGTTGATGTACATGCTGCTGTCGCTGGTGACGGGCATTTTCTATTTCACTGTCGTAGTCACGGGGCTGGCACTGAGCGTCGGCCTGTTCATTCTCATCATCGGCATCCCGTTCGCGCTGATGTTTATCGGCGTCTGCCGCGTGCTCGGCCATGTGGAAGGCCGCATCGTGGAAGGCTTGCTTGCGGTCCGCATGCCGCGCCGGCTGCCCGCTCCGACACCCGCCGACGAGAGAATCTGGACGCAGATCAAGGAAGCGCTGGTGGATGTGCGCACCTGGTCCACCATGTTCTACCTGGCGCTGATGCTGCCGCTCGGCATCGCTTATTTCACGATTGCCGTAACCGGAATCGCGGTTTCATTCGGCCTGACCTTCGGCGGCATCTGGAGCCTGATCACCGGCCGCTCCGAAGTCCAGATCAGCGATGTGCCGTGGCTCGAACATCTGCTTCACACGGCACCCGGCCTTATCCTCGCCACGATCGTGGGCATCCTGTTGTTCTTCATCATGCTGCATGTTGCGCGTGCCATTGGTTGGCTGCACGGCAGGATCGCGGAACTGCTTCTGGTCCGGCTGTAATTCCCCCCAGGTAAAAGGCCGGACTGCCCGAATGCGCCGCCGTTTTTCGATGGTGGCGCATTCGGTTTTACCGGGCTTGGCCCTTGGATTGCGTTGCCGGGGACGTGAATTGGTCCATGTCCCAGAATCGTGCGACGGTCAGCGCTAACACGCCATTAACCGGTGGGGCGGCTTAATGGCGGCTGAGAAAAGCCCTCCGGGGCACGCGAAGCGGTGGGCTGGGACCTATCTCCCGCCGGCGAGATGGACAGGAGTAGGCGTGGAGCGTCGCCCCACATTCGGACTTGCGAGTGTTGTAAACGGCTGGCGTGTGGCTGGCGCAACGGGCGAAGCTTGGGCGGCCAATGCCGGGCAGGTTCTCGGCACGAGCGACGGGCGCTGGGCCCTGGTCTCGACGTCCATGGCTGCCCTGGTGGCGGGTTCGGTGGCGTGGCTGGCGTCGGGCATCATGCCTCAGTCGCATTCCAATTCGGGCCGCGAGCGGTCGCTGATGCCCTACCAGCTTTTTCTCAAGCTGGCGGGCCGCAACACTCTCAGCCAGGTCAGCTATAGCGGCCTGGGGCCTGCGCTCGGCCCGGTGTCGGCCAATCCTTCGATCGGCAATCCTTCTGCCCTGCTCGACCATGACTTCGCTGACAGACGCGCGGGTGGATCGGATAACGACGAGGACACGCGCACCATCACGCTGGACCGCGGCGACACGCTTGTTGGCGCTCTGACGGAGGCCGGAGTTTCGCAGGAAGAGGCAAACGCGGTAATCCTGGCGCTTGCCCGGGTCTACGATCCCAAGGCGGTCCGCGCAGGCGAAACCTTCGACATCTCGTTCACCACCGTTCCCGTGCGTTCGGTGGCGCAGATCATCTATACGCCGCCGGCCCAATCCATGGACTCCGTGAGCGACGACGATGCCGGAAACGGCACCCTGGAAGCGGTTCCGGAGACGCCGGTTGGCAAGCTTTTGTCGCTCAGCTACTCGCCGACCGTCGATCGGGAGATCACCATCGCGCGCGGCGCCACCGGTGCCTTCACCACGCAGGATGTGCACAAGACGCTGGAAGCCCGCTTCCACCGGGCCGGTGCCCAGATCGATTCAAGCCTGTATCTGGCTGCGATGCAGGCGGGGATCCCTGCCGATATCGTCGTGAAGATGATTCACATGTTCTCGTACGAAGTGGACTTTCAGCGCGACCTGAAGTCCGGGGATTCGTTCGAGGTCCTCTACAATTACTACTACACGCCTGACGGCCAGCCCGCGAAGGAAGGCGATGTGCAATACGCCGCTCTAAACTTCGGCGGCCGCCACGTTTCGCTGTATCGCTACCGGCCGAAAGGCGATGTGCCGGAGTACTTCGACAGCCGCGGCCAAAGCGCGCGCAGCATGCTGATGAAAACGCCAGTGGACGGCGCGCGCATCACCTCAGGCTTCGGCATGCGCTTCCATCCGGTTCTCGGTTACAGCCGGATGCACAAGGGCGTGGACTTCGGCGTGCCGATCGGAACGCCGGTGATGGCGGCTGGCGCGGGTGTCATCCAGCAGGAAGGGCGGCTGGGCGGCTACGGCAACTTCATCTCTGTGAATCACCAGAACGGCTATTCGACCGCGTACGGCCACCTCTCCCGCTTTGCGCCCGGAATTCATGTCGGCTCGCGGGTGCGGCAGGGCCAGGTCATCGCCTATAGCGGCAACAGCGGCATGTCGACCGGACCGCATCTGCACTATGAAATCCGCATACGGGATGCGCAGGTTAATCCCGCCGCGGTGAAGATCGCCACCGGCCGGCGCCTGTTCGGTCGCGACCTGCGGGAGTTCCTCGACGACCGCCTGCATGTCGACAGCGAACTTGCTTCGATGCCGCTTGAGAACAAGGTGGCGGAAGGCGGCGGCGAACTGCGCGCCGCAAAGGATTGAATCGTCCGTAGCGGACGCGCTAATCGCCTTCCATGAAAGCCTTGCTGAACAGATGGTTCGGCGCGCGCCTCTTTTCAGGCTCGGCGCAATACTGGGAGCAGCGGTATCTTGAGGGCGGCACTTCGGGCTCCGGTTCGTCGGGCGCCTTGGCGCGGTTCAAAGCGGATTTCCTGAACGGCTTCGTCGAACGGCACGCGATCCACTCCGTCGTGGAATTCGGCTGTGGCGACGGACGCCAACTCGCCTTGGCCCGCTACCCTGCTTATACCGGCATCGACGTATCGCAGGCCGCCGTGGCGCTCTGCCGGAAGCTTTTCGAAGGGCAGCAGCAGTTCCGATTCTTCACATTTGACGACCGGCCCGGTTACGCAGGCCAGTACGATCTGGCGCTTTCCATCGACGTTATTTTGCATCTGGTGGAGGACGCGGTTTTCGACACCTACATGCGGGAATTGTTCGCTGCCGCGTCCCGCTTCGTGGTCGTCTATTCCAGCAATTTCGATGGTGCGCAGCGGGGTTCGCCACATGTCCGGCATCGGAAGTTCACCGACTGGATTGCGCGCAACGTGCCAGCCTGGAAATCGATCGAGCGAATCGACAATCCGTTTCCTCACGAGCCGGCGCGGCCCAGTGAAACCTCGCTGGCCGATTTTTATGTCTTCGCACCTGACGAATGATTCAATTGCTCGATTCCCTTCTCGCACCTTGGCGGCGTTCACCGCAGCTCTTCGTTTTCGGCAACCAGAAATCTGGAACGTCTGCGATCGCCGGGCTGCTCGCCGCCGCGACCGGCAAACGGCTCGCGGCGGATTTTCCCGGAGCGCGACATCCTTTCATTGGGCCACTCCTTCGTGGCGAAACGCCGATCACAACATTCGTCCGTCGGAACAGAGGCTCCTTCTCCGCGCCGATCGTGAAAGAGCCAAGCCTCACTTTCGTGGCAGCGGCGCTACTGACGTTGTTTCCGGAAGCACGCTGCATCTTCGTTCTGCGGAATCCGTGGCAGAATATCCGCAGCATCCTCAACCGGCTCGATGTGCGGGGTGATACCCCTCAGCCGGCGGCCAGATCGAAGAGGATCAATCCCACATGGTCCGATATCCTTTCGGGCGCCGATCTGGGACTTCCTCCCGATCACTTCGTGAGCATACTGGCAACACGATGGCTGCGAGCGGCAGAGATCGGTCAGTCGCTTGGAGATCGCGCGGCAGTCGTGCGATACGAGGATTTCACGGCGGCAAAGCGCAACACCATCGCGCAGCTTGCGGCAGGCGCAGGATTTCCTATGATTGCGGACATTGCCTCACAGGTCGATCATCCATTCCAGCCGCAGGGAACCGATGAATCCCCGCATAGGTTCTTTGGCCCCAACCTCGCGCGCATCGAAGCCATATGCGGCGCGCGGGCGCGCGCGCTGGGCTACGCGCCTTGATCCCGGACAAACGGTTCATGGAACAGCGCTGAGAGTATTTCTCCCACAATCTTGCGCTGATCGAATTTCTCGATGGCGAAGGCGCGGCCGTCTTTTCCCATGTCGCGGGCCAGATCTGGGCAGTCGATCAACCGGATCATGCATGCCGCAAGTGCTTCGACATCGCGTTCCGCTACGAGGAAGGCTGTCTTGTCCTCGACCACACTATCGGGAAAGCCATTGTGCCGAGTGGCAATGACGGGAAATCCCATCGCCTGAGCCTCCGCGAGAGCCAAACCTTGCCCTTCCATATCACCCGACGCCGCCGTGACGGACGGAAGCACAAATGCATCCATATCCGCCAAGCGAGTTACGAATTGTTCCTGGGGAACGAAGCCGCAAAACTGCACGGCCTCCTCCAGAGAAAGTTCCGCGACCAGCGCCTGCAAGTGTTGTCGCAAGGGGCCATCGCCGAATATCGACATGGTTGCGGGATACCCGGCGAGCCGCACCAGGCGAAGCGCGCGAATGGCGTACTCCAGACCCTTCTTTTCCGTGAGGCGCGCGATGGTGAAGAATCGCGCGCCGCCGCGCGGCCCGATCAGCGGCCAGCGCTCAGGGAAGAGTCCGACGGGAATCACCTTTAGGCGCGGCGATGAAAGGCCGAGGCCTGCAAGGCGCTTCGCGGTGAATTGGGAATTCGCAACAACCAGCTCCGCACGCGCCGTGAGCTTGCGATAGCGCGATGCTGCCGGTGGCTTCGGGATATCGCGGCCGTGGAAGAACACCGCGAGCTTCCCGCTCACGAGCCCAAGAGCCCGCGCGCGGTCGAACAGTACAGCTGGCATCCCGAAGTGGCAGAGGATGGCGTCGTATTGCCCATGTATTTCCGCCGATGCCGCCAAACGAATGAGTCGGGGATTGAGGCTAAATCCGACGAAAGGCTCGCTCCATTTGCCTTGGCGGACAGCAGCGTGCGTCAAAGTCGCCAACCCTCGAAGCGCGAGCGGCATGCTTTGAACAGTAGTCTCGTTGTCTGGAAAGAGTTGAATTGTTTTCAGGCGGCCCGCCAGCCGCTTGGCTGCATCATGCAGCCTTCCCGGCAAATCCCTGCTGTATTGAAGCGCGCAATAGGTGACGTCGTGGCCGGCTTCCACCAGAGCCTCCACCTGATTCATGACGAAGGTCTGCGCGTTCCCAGGCGGAGCGCCGGCGACGATCAGAATCTTCTTGATGGAACGACTCGGCAAGCGCCGGATGCTGTGCTTCGCCAATGGTTTCGTCAACCGTCGGCGCCGTTGGCTTGGCCGCTCAGTGGACCGCGTGACTGGGTGCGGCTTCGTCCATCAGTTCCGAGTCTCCAGGAGCGAATTCCATCCCGTTGACCGTCAGCCCATGCTTCGCGGCCGACACTTTCACCTCATCACCATCTGAAATGCGGCCTTCAAGGAGCAACTCGGCCAAAGGATCCTGCAGCCGGCGCTGAATGACCCGCTTCAGGGGGCGCGCGCCATAGACCGGATCGTATCCCGCCTGTGCCAGCCACTCTCGCGCCTTTTCATCCAACGTGACCACAATCTTGCGATCCGCCAGCAACCTCTGAAGCCGCTCGATCTGGATGTCGACGATCCGGTCCATGTCGCTTCGGTTCAGCCGGTGGAACAGAATGATTTCGTCCAGCCGATTGAGGAATTCTGGCCGGAAGTGCGAGCGCACCGCCCCCATAACTTGCGCCCGCTGTTGCGGCGACTCTGCCCCCTCGCCGACAGACAGGAATTCTGTGCCGAGATTCGAGGTCAGGATGATGACTGTGTTGCGGAAATCCACCGTGCGGCCCTGCCCATCCGTCAGCCGCCCGTCGTCAAGCACCTGCAGCAGCACGTTGAAGACGTCGTGGTGTGCCTTTTCGACTTCATCGAACAGGATCACCTGGTAGGGACGGCGCCGTACCGCTTCGGTCAATGTGCCGCCCTCTTCATAACCGACATAGCCGGGAGGCGCGCCAATCAGCCGCGCGACGGAATGTTTTTCCATGAACTCGCTCATGTCGATGCGCACCATGGCGGTATCGTCATCGAACAGAAACTCGGCTAGTGCCTTGGTGAGTTCAGTCTTGCCAACACCGGTAGGACCCAAGAACAAGAACGAGCCGATCGGCCGGTTCGGATCCTGCAGGCCCGCCCGTGCGCGGCGCACGGCATTGGAAACGGCGCGCACCGCTTCGTTCTGGCCGACGACGCGCCGCTCCAGTGACTTTTCCATGTGAAGGAGCTTGGCGCGCTCGCCTTCCAGCATCTTGTCGACCGGGATGCCGGTCCAGCGCGAGACGACCTGCGCGATGTTCTCAGGCGTTACCGCCTCATTGACCAGCGCCGTGCCTTCCTTTTCCTCGATATCCTTCAGCTTCTTCTCGAGGTCCGGGATGACGCCATAAGTGAGTTCACCGGCGCGGGCGAAATCACCCCGCCGCTGAGCGATTTCGACTTCCTGTCGCGCGCTGTCGAGCTTCTCTTTCAGCGCCTGGGTGTCCTGAACCGACTTCTTCTCTTCCTGCCAGCGCGCCGTCAGCGACGCAGACTCCTCCTCCAAATCCGCCAATTCGCCTTCCAGTGTCTGGAGACGGTCCCGCGAGGCCTTGTCGCTCTCCTTGCGCAGCGCCTCGCGTTCAATTTTGAGTTGGATGATGCGGCGGTCCAGTTCGTCCAGCGCCTCTGGCTTCGAATCGACCTGCATGCGCAGACGGCTTGCCGCCTCATCCATCAGATCGATGGCCTTGTCCGGAAGGAAGCGATCGGTGATGTAGCGGTTGGAGAGCTGCGCCGCGGCGACAATGGCAGAATCGGTGATCCGCACGCCGTGATGGACCTCGTATTTTTCCTTTAGCCCGCGCAGAATGGAGATCGTATCCTCCACGGTAGGCTGGGCGACGAACACCGGCTGGAAGCGGCGAGCAAGTGCTGCATCCTTCTCGACATGCTTGCGATATTCGTCGAGCGTGGTCGCGCCCACGCAATGCAGCTCGCCGCGTGCCAGCGCCGGCTTCAGCAGGTTCGAAGCGTCCATGGCGCCTTCGGCTTTTCCAGCGCCGACCAGCGTATGCATTTCATCGATGAAAAGGATGACCTTGCCTTGCGCGGACACGACCTCGGAGAGCACCGCTTTCAGCCGCTCCTCGAATTCGCCGCGGAACTTCGCGCCGGCGATCAGCGACCCCATGTCGAGCGCCATCAGACGCTTGTCGCGCAGACTTTCCGGCACGTCGCCATTGACGATGCGCAGCGCCAAGCCCTCCGCAATCGCGGTCTTACCGACCCCGGGCTCGCCGATCAGCACGGGGTTATTCTTTGTGCGCCGCGACAGCACCTGAATGGTGCGCCGGATCTCTTCATCTCGCCCGATGACGGGATCCAGCTTGCCGGACCGCGCGAGTTCGGTGAGATCGCGTGCGTACTTCTTTAGAGCATCGTATTGGTTTTCCGCCGTGGCGGAATCCGCGACACGCCCTTGCCGCAGATCGGCGATGGCCTTGTTCAGCCCTTGCGCGGTAACACCGGCATCCTTCAGGACGCGCGCAGCCTCGGTACCCTGTGCCATGGCAAGGGCCACCAGCACGTATTCGGCCGTGACATAAGAGTCACCCGCCTTCTTCGCCATTTTCTCAGCCGTGTCCAGCAATCGCGCGGTTTCCGGCGCGAGGTATACTTGGCCCGATCCAGCGCCTTGAACCTGCGGGATTTTGGCGAGAGCGATTTCGTTTTCGGTGCGGACTTGGTCCGGACGGCCACCGGCAGCACGAATAAGCCGCGCCGCCAGACCTTCTTCATCGTCGATCAGCACCTTCAGAAGATGCTGGGGCAGCAGTTGCTGATGATTGGAACGAAGGGCCAGCCCCTGCGCAGACTGAATGAAACCGCGCGCCCGCTCCGTGAATTTTTCGATATCCATGTCAGACCTCTTGAGCCCGCATAGGCAAACCTCCGAAGACGGTTTATCCCGGCGTCCCTTGGATTAGGAGCAGCCCGAAAAGGCACGGCTCCAATCCTACAATGTGGGGTCCGAAACGGCGGCTGCAAGGCCTTGAGAGAGCGTCTCTACTCGCTGGCGGCGGTTTGCTCGGCCTCCGATTCAGCGGCGCCCTCTGCTAGAGAGAACGACGGTTCGCTGGTCATGGGCTGCCCGCCCTCACCATTGATCCGGCCATTGCCGTTCCCGTTATACTGAGGCTGCTGGCTGCGCTGCTGAAACTGCTGTTGCTGCTGCAACTGGGTCGCCGCCATGATGCGAAAATAGTGCTCGGCGTGCTGCAGATAATTTTCTGCAGCCACCCGATCGCCCGACGAATTCGCATCCCGCGCCAGCTGAAGGTATTTTTCATACACATGAGACGCCGAGCCGCGTATTTTGATCTCCGGCCCGTTCGAGTCAAAGGTGCGGTTCGGATTATGATGCTGGCCGCCGCTGTGAGTAGTCTGCGGCCGCCGGCCGCGTTGCCGTGAACGTGTCACTGATTGTCCTTAAATTTGGACGCTCCCCGCGACGGTTCCGGCACTTGTCCGGATTTTTAGGACCGTCGCGCCCAAGGCGCGTCACCCTGTTACATACTATTGAGCTCGTCTTCCGCCTGGGGACCGACGCTATGTCGCGCCTTGACCGCCTCCGCGGCCATACCAGAAGCCTCGACCTCCGGCGGGGGTCCCGCTTGCCCCACAAACTGGAAACTAGCGAGTCGGGCCTCGGTTTCCAATCTTTTTTTGGGCCAGCCTTTCCAGACCCCTACCCAGCCCGACCACGAGGCAGCGTGGAATACCGGCCAAATCCGGAACTATCCTGAACAATACCAGTCCAGCAGCTTCCATAAGACCTACAACCTGGTGTTGCCCCGCCCCAATTTCCAGAAGAGCGATGCCGGTGGAGCTCAAATACCGAGGCAGGAGGAATGCAAGGCTCCGGTAGGCATCCAGACCGTCTGGCCCGCCATCCAAGGCTTCTTTGGGCTCATTATCCCGGACATCTGGCGGTAGCGCTTGCAGATCGCCGGACCGAACATAGGGCGGATTGGCGACAATCAGATCGAATTGGCCGGGTGCCGCGTCCCATCCCCCCGCAACCAGAGCGGCCCGGTTCACCAGACCGTGCCGCAGGAGATTCGTGCTGGCCACAGCCAAAGCGTCTGCCGAGGCATCCACTCCGATGCCGGTCGCGTTCGATAGCTCTTTCAGGAGGGCGATAAGCAGACAGCCACTGCCTGTGCCCAAGTCCAACAGCCGGTAGGATCGAGTCCTGTCCCCTAACTCCCGCAGGGCCTGCTCGACCAAAGTCTCCGTTTCCGGCCTAGGGATCAGCACCCCGGGACCGACATCGAAATCCAGGCTCCAAAATTCCTTGTGACCGGTGATGTACGCCACCGGCTCGTGGGAAAGTCGCCGGGCGATAAACTGCTGGAAAACATCATCCCTGCCTTCAGCGTGCCGCCAAAGAATGCGTGCGTCGGCTCGAGCAGATAGAAGTTTCGCGGCGCGTAGCCGTTCTGTCGCCTCGCGTACTGGATCCTTCACGCCCCGTCTTCGTTCGATAGCGCCGCCAGCCGGTTTGCCTGATCCTCGGCCACAAGCGCATCGACAATCTCACCCAGATCGTCGCCCGCCAGAATACGATCAAGCTTATACAGGGTGAGGTTGATCCGGTGATCGGTCACGCGCGCCTGCGGAAAATTGTAGGTGCGGATGCGTTCGCTGCGATCGCCGGAGCCGACCATGCCCTTTCGCTCCGACGCCCGCGCGCTATCCACCCGCTCGCGTTCGATCTCATAGAGCTTGGCCTTCAGCAGCTTCATTGCCTGAGCCTTGTTCTTGTGCTGCGACTTTTCTGTCTGCTGGGCGACGAAAATTCCGGTGGGCAGATGCGTGATTCGCACAGCGCTTTCGGTCTTGTTTACATGCTGGCCACCGGCGCCGGAGGCCCGAAAGACGTCGATCCGCAAATCCTTGTCGTCGATCTGAACATCGACATCTTCCCCTTCGGGAAGAACCGCGACGGTGGCCGCCGACGTGTGGATACGCCCACCAGCTTCCGTGACCGGAACGCGTTGCACGCGATGTACGCCGCTTTCGAACTTGAGCTTGGCAAATGCGCCCCGCCCCTGCACATCCAAAACCGCTTCCTTGACACCCCCCAGATCGTTTTCGCTGACTGACATCAACTCTGCCTTCCAACCCTGGAGCTGGGCATAGCGTTGGTACATCTGGAGTAGGTCGCCGGCGAAAAGCGCCGCCTCGTCGCCACCGGTGCCGGCCCGCACCTCGACAATGGCTGAGGACGCATCGGCCGCATCTTTCGGCAACAGTTGAAGCTGCAATTCGCGTTCAATGTTTGCGAGCCGCTCCTTCAGCGTGGCTCGCTCTTCCTCTGCCATGCCTCGCAATTCGGAATCGGCGGAGGGATCAGAGGCCAGAGCATCCGCATCCGCCTGTTCACGCAGCAGCGCACGGTAGGTTTCAGCGGCGCGCACTACCGGCGCGAGTTCGGCATGTTCCTTCGATAATCTGGCATAATCGCTCCCCGCCATGCCTGCCGCGAGTTGAGATTCAAGAGCCGCATAACGGTCCACCAGGCGTGACAATTTAACTTGCGGAATCATGTCCGATGCAGGAGCTAAAGCGCTGGCTCAAGCGTCCGGACGGAATCGCGGTTTTCGATTTCAGCGGCCCGTCTTTCGCACAACTCGACGACGTGCTCGATAAGCTTGTCGTTATCGAGCTTGTAGGATGGCTTCCCATCGAGATAGATCATCCCGTTGCCCGCGCCGGCGCCACCACCCGTGAAACCCAGATCGGTTTCCCGTGCTTCACCGGGCCCGTTCACCACGCAGCCGATGATGGAGAGAGTCATCGGTTTGGTAATATGCTTCAGCCGGTCCTCAAGCATGCGCACGGTATCGATCACGTTGAAGCCCTGCCGCGCGCAGGACGGGCACGAGACAATGTTTACGCCGCGGTGGCGCAGGTTGAGCGATTTCAGAATATCGAAACCGACGCGAACCTCTTCAACCGGATCGGCCGACAGTGATACGCGAATGGTGTCGCCAATGCCTGACCAAAGCAGCATGCCCATCCCGATGGATGATTTCACGCTCCCGGAAATCATGCCGCCGGCCTCGGTGATGCCGACATGCAGTGGATAATCGCAGGCCTCCGCCAAGCCCTGATACGCCGCCACGGCGAGGAACACGTCAGACGCCTTGCAGCTGATCTTGAACTCGAAGAAATCGTTGTCCTCGAGAATTCTCGCGTGATTTAGCGCACTTTCCACCATCGCTTCCGGGCACGGCTCGCCATAGCGTTCCAGCAGCTCCTTCTCGAGCGAGCCTGCATTCACACCAATGCGCATCGAGACGCCGTGGTCCTTGGCGGCCTGCACGACTTCCCGCACCCGCTGGGCCGAGCCGATGTTGCCCGGATTGATGCGCAGACAGGCGGCACCAGCTTCCGCCGCCTCGATGGCGCGCTTGTAGTGAAAATGGATGTCAGCCACAATCGGCACGGCCGCGGCCTTGACGATATGCTTCAGCGCCTTTGTCGCGTCCTCATCCGGACAAGACACCCTTACGATGTCGGCGCCCGCTTCCTCCATGTGCCGAACCTGGTCGATGGTGCCGCGGACATCCGCGGTAACGGTATTGGTCATGGTCTGCACCGAGATCGGCGCGTCGCCACCAATTTCGACCGTTCCGACGCGAATCTTGCGCGATTTGCGGCGTGTAATGTCGCGATAAGCCCGCACGCTCATGCAATCATCCTACGGCGACGGAGACGGGGCCTGGCTATTCGCCGGGCCTGCCAGCTTTCCGGGATCGAGGGCGAGCGCCTCCGAGGCGTCCGCTGAATTGCCGGCCAGAGCGACGGGCTTGCTGTCCACTTCGATTTGAACGGCGCTGCCATGCTCGGCGGTGAGGAACAGTTTGGGACTGATCGGAACTCGATACGTGTCCCCCGGCCGCATCGTCTGATTGATAAATGCAGCGCCGCCCTCGTCCTGAACGAGTATTCGCGTGGGAGCCTTGATGCGAAGAGTGACGCGCGAGGTCGCATTTGCCGCTCCGTATACGCGACTGCTCACAGCCAGGTTTGGCGCTGGCGAGTTTTCCATACTTACGTTTGCGGTGGGCTTGTTCTGCGTATCAGCAGACTGGCCGCTATTCTGCGCCATCCGCGCCGGCGGGGCGCTGACGCTTGTTTGACGGTCACCGGCTGACGAAGAAAACAGGTAATAGATGCCGTAGGCAATCAATCCCAGCAGGAGAACCGAAAAGAATATCCAGCCGCCTGGGCTTGAGCCCTGTTCTTCATCTTCCTTGAACCCGGCGTTACGGGAGGGTTCGTCCCGCCCGGCGATTTCTGTCTTGAATCGTTCGACAGTCGCGACGGGATTTAGGCCCAAATGGTCGGCGTAGGCGCGAATAAATCCCACAGCATAGGTCCGCCCCGGCAGGGCACTTAGGTCATCGTTTTCAAGGGCCTCAATGTGGTCCTTGCGAATCTTCAATATTCGCGAAACGGTTGTGAGGTCTTCGCCACGGGAGATCCGCGCGCCGCGCAATTCCTGACCCACGGTCCCGAGGGGCGCATCCATGTCTGGAACGATCTCGCGGAGATGCGTGCGCCGCTGCCGGGGGCCTTCCCCGTCACCACGGCTCAGCTGGGTCACTTTCGTCATGCCGGTAGCAATAGAACGTCCCGGCCCGCTTATCTACCCCAAAAGGCGCACTGGCGCCGCAGGATTGGTGTCAGATCAGCCGCCAGGGACACCGTTCCGAAGGCCGCTCGACTGCATGTCGTTGACGGACTGCTGCTCCTGCTGGCGCATCTCATCCCACTGACGCTGGGTATGACATTCGCGGGACTTTCCGAGGCGTGTCCCCGTCGGCGCGGCGCTCATATGACAAACGATGCGATTTGGATCCTCCGCGGTCGCTGGCGCGGAAGTCGCGGTGGCGGTGGCGTTCTGGGCCAACAGGGGACCAGCGGAACTGAGCAAAAGCAGCGATGCGGCAAACGCGACGGACAAACGCATTCTGGAAATCCTTCCGGGTTCGGCTGGGCCTACGCGCCATCTTTGCA
>Ga0213876_10000287_pt1 | contig 45832 bp, 46 predicted proteins | sample BarmaccomBMRX_R9_FD_160113 | JGI IMG/M metagenome (GOLD analysis project Ga0213876, IMG submission 160113) | Root-associated microbial communities from Barbacenia macrantha in rupestrian grasslands, the National Park of Serra do Cipo, Brazil - RX_R9 | ecosystem: Host-associated > Plants > Roots...
AGATCAGGTTAGTTCTGCTTCGAATTGAACGGCGGGTCCAAATAGATCAGATCGACGCAATGCTTTGGCATGCGCTGCATGATGGTGAGATTGTCACCATAGTAGAGATGGTTTTCGCACTTGGCCTTCATGCGGCGACCATCGCGGCGAGCAAGCCGCCAAAATCATCCTTCGACTTGCGGACGTTGAACTTGTAGCAGGCTTCCGCAAGGTACAGGTGCATGTAGCGCTTGCTGTAGTGGTGGTGCGATCCGTACCACGCCCGCTTTACGAGAGACCAAAACCCCTCAATCGAATTGGTGTGGATCATCCCGTTTGCGTACATGACGGAATGATTGATGGTCGCGTGACGGAACCCGCGCGACCGCATTGCGCCATAGCCGCTGTATTCATCGGTAATGAGCAATGTCGCGTCACGGTCAACGTGCTTCGCGATGAACTTGTGAAGGCCACGAAAATGCACCTTCCGGCCTTCAACCGGCTCCGCTATTACACGTCCGCCGCGCTCAATAACGCCGATCACTGGCGTCTTGGCCGTGCCGCGGCCTGTCTTGGCCTTGGTGTCATTTCCGCGCCTGTTCCCCTTGCGCGGCTTGCCGCCGATGTAGGTCTCATCGGCTTCGACAATGCCGTACATCAATTCGCTTTGCGCCATGTCGCGGCTCATAGCGATTCGAACCCGATGCATCATGCTCCAAACTGTAGGGCGACGCATCCCAAGGTCGCGGGCGATCTGGTACGCGCTGGCGCTCTTTTTGGCGTTGAGCATTAGCGCCAGCACTAGGAACCATTGTTTCAGTGGAATGTGCGTTCCGTGAAAGATGGTCCCGACCGTCGCGGCAAAGGCGCGGGTGCAATCCTGACACTGCCAGCGTTGGGCCTTCCGGTCCCCGGAGACGTGACGGCACACCTTTTCTGACCGGCAGTAGGGGCAAACCGGCTTCCCATGCCAGCGGGCCTTTTCCAGATGGTCTAGGGCCTGTTCTGGGGTTTGAAAGGTCTGGAAAAGTTCAAGAATATTCATGGGGTTGCCCTCTCTGAACCCCTATAATCTAGCCATTACCTAGCCTTCTGTCAAGTCCAAAAGCGTACCATTCCCTGGTGAAAACAACCCCACGGTATCTAGTGGTCAACAGAGAGTCGGGCACGAAATCAGCCAATCGGTAAGTTCACTCTAATACGAACTTCGCCATAGTGCGTCCCCGGCGGATTTCAAGGTTCTCGCCCATTCATTCGGCGCATGGCTGGCAACATTTGTTATGGCGAAAATCGGGCATACCTCTGCCTCGTGGCCGGTCGCGCACGGCGTTCTTTCGAAAGCCAGCCGGCCAGAATGGAGAGGCAAAATGGTACCCCGGTATGATGCCGACAATCAGGTTTTCGGCGAAACTGCGCTCAATTTGGGCGTGATCGCAGGCGCGCTGTTCCTGGTGCTGGCCAGCATCTGGACGGATGCGGCGCCGCCCGCAGCGGCCCCGGTTTCCGCCCCCCACGCCGTCGAGCAAGTGGTGGTCGTGGCCCATCCCGGCCGGGTTTCGTAGAGCCGGGAAGGGCGCACCTCACGCCGCCGTGAACTTTGGTCTTTATCGCCGGCCGCAACGGCGTATCATGTTGGCGATGAGTCCCAGGGATGCCGGAGGGCTGCCCAGGTGGGCCGCCTGGCGTTTTCGGGAAAGGAAACAGCCATGGATCATCCTGTTCACGCCGCCGCGGAAATCGACAAGAACGAAGGCGTTCCCAGAATTGTGGCCGCCATCGCAGGGCTGGCGCTGCTCGCGATCGCCGCCGGCGCCATGATCTATTCCGGCTTGTGGTCGCCGCCGCCGACCGACGTGGCGACGAGCACGACGCACTGAGCCGGGCGCCCTAATTCTCGTCGTCGATCTCTTCGAGTTCGACGTCGTGGCCCCACAGCCGCTCAACATGGGCGAGCACGCGGCTTTTTGTGGGTTCATGCAACGGGATGCCGCGATGCATGCGGTGGTGGAGCAGCAGCTGCCGGTCGCCCTTTAGATCGGCTTCCACGACCTGGATATCGGCCTCCGCTGAACCGATGTCATATTGGGCCGCCAAGGTGGCGCGTACCGCGCGATAGCCGCGCTCATTGTGAATGGCCGAGACTTGGTATGCGGGATCCGCTGCGCGGTCGTGAAGCGCGAACAGGCGGAAATCGCGCATCAGTTTCGGCGAGAGAAATTGGCCGATGAAGCTTTCATCGCGATAGTTGGCCCAGGCATCCTTCAGCACCGTCATGTAATCGGGATTGCCCGCGAAAGCGGGACACCACTCGCGGTCTTCATCGGTCGGCTGCTCGCAGATGCGCCTGATGTCCGCCATCATGCCGTAGCCCAGCGCATACGGATTGATGCCGCCATAGCGCTTGTCACCGAACTCCGGCTGAAACACGACCGAGGTATGGCTGTGAAGGAATTCCAGCAGCGCGCCTTCGCCGATCAGCCCCTTGTCGTAGAGGCGGTTCATGATGGCGTGATGCACGAAGGTCGCGCAGCCCTCGTTCATCACTTTGGTCTGTTTCTGTGGATAGAAATACTGCGCCATGGTTCGCACGATCCGCAGTGTTTCGCGCTGCCACGCTCTCAGCGTGGGTGAGTGTTTTTCGAGAAAGTAAAGGAGGTTCTCCTCCGGCAGCTTCATCTCATCGTCATCGTCCTCGGTATCCGGGACAGGTGGTGCGGATGGCGGTGCGACGCCCGCGGGCAGGGTGCGCCAGAGTTCGCTATAGGCTTCCTCCTCGTATTCGTGGCGCTTGCGATGCTTTTCCAGCACGCGGTCACGAGAAGGCCTTGGTGGACGGTTGTAGCGGAACACGCCCTGATCCATCAGCGCATGGGCAGAATCGAGAATGGCCTCGACCTCGTCACGGCCATAGCGCTCCTCGCACGCGGCCATGTAGCCCTTGGCAAAGGCGAGATAATCGAGAATGCCTTCCGCGTTCGTCCATTGCCGGAACAGATAGTTGTTCTTGAAGAAATGATTGTGGCCGAACGCAGCATGCGCGATGACAAGTGTCTGCATGGTCATCGTGTTCTCTTCCAGCAGGTACGAAATGCAGGGGCTGGAATTGATGACGATCTCATACGCAAGCGCGCTGTAGCCCGCTCGGTATAGGGCCGCCTCGCGCGCGAACAGTTTGCCGAAACTCCAGTGGCTGTACATCAGCGGCATGGCGAGCGAGGAATACGCGTCGAGCATCTGCTCCGACGAAATCACTTCGATCTGATTGGGATAAATATCGAGCTTGAGTTCGTTGAGCGCGATATCTTCGATAGCACGATAGACCCGATCGAGCGCGGCGAAGTCCCATTCCGCTTCGGTGAAAAGCAAAGGGTGGTGTGTCACGCGAGAGCCTCGGCTTTGCCAAAGAGCTCTCGAAAGACCGGAAAGATGTCCGCGGGTTTCGAAATACGCTTGGTAGCGAAGTTCGGCCATGCCGCCGCAATCGTGCGGTACGCGCGCCAGAGTTCCGCGCCGGAATCTTCGCTGGCGAAAACCTCCATCTCACGCTCGTCGAGAATCTCGATATAGGCAAAGTACTGGCACAGCGGCATGATGTCGTTGCTCAGCATCTCAACGCAGCGTCGCGCATCTCCGGACTGAGTGTAGCCGTCGGACGCCTGTGCGGCGTAGATGTTCCAGTCGGCGGTGGCGTAGCGCTCACGCTGGATGTCCAGCATTTTTTCGAGCGCGGTGGAAACGATCGTGCCGCCGGATTGCCGCGAATAGAAAAACTCCTGCTCCTCCACCTCCTGTGCGTCATGGGTGTGGCGGATGAAGACGATATCCACCTTCGCGTAACGCCGTTTCAGGAACAGGTGAAGCAGCATGTAGAACCGCTTTGCCAAATCCTTCTCGCGCTCGCCCATCGAGCCGGACACATCCATCAGGCAGAACATCACTGCCTGGCTGGTTGGCACAGGCTGCTCTGTGAAGGCGTTGAACCGCACATCGACCGGATCGACGAATGCGACCCATTTGCGCTTGGCTTGCGCCCTGGCAAGCTCTTCCTTCAGAGCGGCAATGCGCGAGCTTCTTTCCTCGGTCGGCCGGTCGTCGCGTTCGGATGTCTCAAGTTCCTCCTGCAGCCGCTCGATGTCGGTCAGGCCAGGGCGCTTCAGCGCCAGCCTGCGGCCGAACGAATTGCGCATGGTGCGAACGAGATTGATCTGGGTGGGCGAGCCGGCCGTGGTGATGCCGGCTCGCTTCCAGGCGCGATTCGGCGTTTCCTTCAGCGTTGTGCGGACCAGGTTCGGTAGTTCGAGGTCCTCGAAGAAAATGTCGAGAATTTCTTCCTGCGTCATGGTGAATTCGAAATCGTCTTCGCCTTCAGCATAGTCGGCAGCCTGCTTTCCTTTTTGGCCGCCGTCGCCGCTTTTCGGTTTCGCGATTTCGTCGCCGGCCACGTAGTCTTTGTTGCCGGGCAGCACGAAATCCCGATCGCCGCCCTGCCGCGGATCGAGCCGGAAGCGGGGCTCGCGAGTCCCCTTGGTGGAGATGCGGATCTTGCGATCCTTCTCGACATCGGCGACTGCCGCATCCTTCAGCGACTTCTGCACGGCTTCGCGGATTTGCGCGCGCGCGCGACGGAGAAAACGCTGGCGGTTGGCGAGGCTCTTGCCTTTGGGATTGAGCCGGCGGTCGATGAACTGGGTCATGCCCGCGTGGGCCTCACCCCGCCTTGTTCACGCGCATGTACCACTCGACGAGGCGCCTTACCTGTCTCGGCGTGTAGCCGCGCGCCAGCATGCGCTTGACGAACTCGTTGTGCTTGCTCGCCGTTTCGTTGTCCTTCTTGGACTCGAAGCTGATGACCGGCAGCAAGTCCTCCACCTGCGTGAACATCCGCTTCTCGATGACGCTGCGGATTTTCTCATAGGCCGTCCAGGCTGGATTCCTGCCCTCGTTCTGCGCCCGGTAGCGCAGCGCGAATTTCACCACCTCATTTCGAAAATCCTTGGGGTTGGCGATGCCGGCTGGCTTCTCGATTTTCGACAATTCGTTATCGAGCGCGCCGCGGTCGAGTAGTTGGCCGGTGTCGGCGTCCTTGAAATCCTGGTCTTCGATCCACGCATCCGCATAGGCGATGTAGCGGTCGAACAGGTTCTGGCCGTACTCGCCGTAGCTCTCCAGGTACGCCTTCTGAATCTCTTTACCGATGAAGTCGGCGTAGCGCGGCGCCAGCTCCGCCTTGATGAATTCCAGGTACTTCTTCTCGGTGTCGCTGTGGTACTGCTCCCGCTTGATCGACTGCTCGAGCACGTACATCAGGTGTACCGGATCGGCGGCCACCTCGTTGACGTCGTAATTGAAGGTCTCGGAAAGCGTCTTGTAGGCAAAGCGGGTGGAAATGCCCGTCATACCCTCATCGATGCCGGCAGTGTCCTTGTACTCCTGCAGGGTCTTGGCCTTCGGATCGGTATCCTTCAGTTTTTCCCCATCATAGACACGCATCTTGGAGGTCAGGTTGGAGTTCTCGTGTTCCTTGAGGCGCGTCATGACGCAGAACTTCGCCAGCATCTCGAGGGTCTCCGGCGCACAGGGCGCGCCGGACAGTTCACTCGTATTGATCAGCTTCCGATAGATTTGGGTTTCATCAGTGGCGCGCAGGCAATAGGGCACGGCGATGACGCAGATGCGGTCGAGGAACGCCTCGTTGTTGCGGTTCGCCTTGAACACCTGCCATTCGGCCTCGTTGGAGTGCGCGAGGATCGTGCCGTTGAACGGAATCGGACCGAGCGTTTCGGTGCCGATGTAGTTGCCTTCCTGCGTCGCGGTCAGCAGCGGGTGCAGCACCTTGATCGGTGCTTTGAACATCTCCACGAATTCCAGCAGGCCCTGATTGGCCCGGCACAATCCGCCGGAGAAGGAATACGCATCCGGATCGTTCTGGCTGTAATGTTCGAGCTTGCGAATATCGACCTTGCCGACCAGCGCGGAGATATCCTGATTGTTCTCGTCGCCCGGCTCGGTCTTGGCGATGGCGATCTGGCGCAACTTCGAGGGATAGAGCCGCGCCACCTCGAACCGGGAAATGTCGCCGCCGAATTCGTCGAGCCGCTTTACCGCCCAAGGACTCATGACGCCCGTAAGGCGGTGCCGGTCGATGCCGTAGCGCTCCGCCAGCAATGAAGACAATTCTTCCGAGCGAAACAGGCCAAGCGGAGATTCAAGCACGGGGCTGATCTGCTCGCCTGCCTTCAGCACGTAGATCGGGTGCTTCTCGGTCAGGTCTTTGAGGCGTTCGGCGAGCGAGGACTTGCCGCCTCCAACGGGTCCTAGCAGATACAGAATCTGCCGCCGTTCCTCCAGGCCCTGCGCGGCGTGGCGGAAGTAGCCGACGATGCGTTCGATGGTGTCTTCCATGCCAAAGAAGCCGTCGAAGGCGCGGTAGATCTTGATGGTGCGATTGAAGAACAGGCGGCCAAGCCGCGGATCCTGCGCCGTGTCGACCAACTCCGGCTCGCCGATTGCCGCCATCAGCCTTTCGGCGGGGCTCGCGTAGAGCATCCTGTCGTCGCGCGCGGCCAGCAGCCAGTCGCGCAGGCTCATCGTTTCAAAGCGATCACGCGCGTAATCCCGCGCAAAGATATCGAACACGTCCAGCGTGCTCATTGTTCCTGACTCCTCGATATCCAACACGCCCTCCACAACTTATGTCGTGGCCCCGGACGGACATGACAAGACAGGTGAACCCCATCACATTTCAGATCGATTCCTTCACTCCGCTGTGAGCCAATTTCCAAACCGGGTTCGTTCCACTCAGAACGCATAACGCCTCCACTCCCGCGTATATCCGCGCGAGCCTTCGCCTCTTCACCCCTGCCATCAAATTACGCCGCTCGTCGGACGTTTCACGCCCAGCACGGCGGCTGATTTGGTGAAAGAGTGTAAACCCTTTTGCGGTTTTGAAAAGTCTGGTCGCGATCGGATCGCCAGGGCTGAAACTGAAAAGTTGCGACTAAAGGTGCCGCCTTCGGACCTCGTTGCGCAGTGCAGCAAGACGCTGGCGGGCCTCGCACTAATTTCGGCCCGGGACTTGCCGCCCGAAAACACTCGGGTCAACATGCGCGTATGGATCGCCCCGCAATCTCTGTCAGACAGGCGCTTCCCGGCGATGCAGCGGAGGTGGCGCGCGTTTACATCGAATCTTGGCACGATGCTTATGCCGGGATCCTGCCGAACCGGTTGTTGTGTGCGATGACGACACGGGGACAGACGGCGCGGTGGCGGGCCGCGATTGGCGCGCGTGGGAGAGAGTCCGTGCTGGTCGCGGAATGTGTAGGGGTTGGGCTGATCGGTATGGCGAGCTTCGGTCCCGCGCGGGACAACGCTGTTGGCTTCGATGGCGAGGTCTACACGCTGTATGTCGATCCGGCCTTTTACGGATGCGGCAGCGGCCGTATCCTTCTGGAGGGCGCATTTCTGTCGCTCCGCAAACGCGGGCACTCCTCATGCGTCATCTGGGCGCATGCCAAAAATCCTGTCCGATTTTTCTATGAAGCCATGGGGGGGCGCCTGATCGCCGAGCGCACGGTACGGCTGATGGGCGATCCGGTGCCGGAAAATGCTTTCGGTTGGCCGAAGCTGGCGCTCGCCGAGCGCAGCCGGGCGCACTAGTTTTTCGGACGCAACAATTCTGCTAACGCGCCGGTGCAGGGTGCTATTTCGCGCCAGGCCGAAATGTCGAAATCAATCACGGCGACAGCTGCCGGCGGAAATACCCGCGGCGTCGTGGCTTCTCTTGTGAGCAGTCCGAGGCTGTCTTCCAGGGCCGGATTGTCGCCGACCACCATGACCATATCAGCCTTATCCTGAAGCGCCTGAAGGAGCGAAAGCAGCTGCCGCGCTCCCGCGGCATAGATGGCGTCCACATAGCGGCATTCCGAGGGGCTACGCAGCTCCCGATTGACCAGTTCGAGCGTCTGCCGGGTGCGCGCAGACGGCGAGCATAGGATGAGGTCGGGCAAATAGGCCTTCCCCGCCAGCTGTTGTCCCATCGCCACGGCATCGGCACGGCCGCGCTCAGTCAGCGCGCGGGAGAAGTCGGCCGGCGTGTCCTTGTTCGCCTGTTCCGTCTTGGCATGGCGAAGAAGCAGAAGGCGTTTCATTCCGGGGAGATCTGGTACCGGGCTCTCGCACCCCGTTCGATGGCGGCTGCGACCAGCCGGTCGAGCCCAAGGTTGCGACGCAGCAGATCAACCACGCGCAGCTCTTCCAGCATGACGCGCGAATCCGTGAGCGCGATCTCAACCGCGAGAGCATAAGCAGTTTCGCGCAAAGCGTGCGGCAGGGCCTCCCGCACCAGGCTCAAGACCGCATCGAGGGAGTCCGGCTCGCGCAGCATGGCGGCGCATTCCTGCGCTACGGGCAACAGCCGGTGCTGCTCGAAGCCACGAAACGCCGGCAGCGTTTTCACGATTTCGCCAATGGCGTGAAGCTCGCGGTCGCTCATGACGCCGTCCGCGGCCGAGACAATCACCATCACATAGATGAGGGCGGAGTGATGATTGAGGGGTTTCATCGCTGCCGACCTTAGGCACGGGAGAGTTGCGCGGCAAGAACGGCTCGCGTACCGGTTCCTGGACACATTGTTGAGCAAAGGCAGCGCAGCGGCATGTCGGAGCATCATGCAGGTATCCTGTGGACGAGACAAACGCAGAGTTTTGCCTACGAAGCCTACAACCGGGCGCACGAGATGACGTTCAAGGGCGGCGCCATTCGCTTGCCGGCCTCGTCGGCCCCTGCCTTTCGGGGCGACGCGGACCGTGTGGACCCGGAAGAAGCATTTGTAGCGTCACTGTCCAGCTGCCATATGCTCACATTCCTGGCGATCTGTGCCCGCAAGGGGCTCTTGGTCGATGCCTACGAGGACGAAGCGGTTGGCTTTCTGGAGAAAGGCCCGGATGGAAAGTTGTGGATGGCGCGGGTGATTTTGCGTCCTGGCGTGAGATTTGCGCCGGACACGAAAATGAACGGCGCCACTCTGGGCGAGATCCACCACCAGTCGCACCACGAATGCTTCATTGCCAGCTCCGTCCGCACCGACGTGACTGTGGAAGCACGCCTGTGAGTTATCGTTCAGGGACCGGCGTCTCACGTCTTGCAAATGTGGAAAATCTGCCATGATATTGGGCAGATGCAGGGGCAAATCTCGATCGAAGGCGGGCTGACCCGTTTTCCGGTTTACGAGCAGACCACACGCGCCATTCGCGTGCGGGTGCTGCCGGCCTTCCTGGCGGATCAGTCCTCGCCCGAAGACAGCCGGTTCCTGTGGTCATATACCATCACCATCGAGAATTGCGGTGCCGACACGGTTCAGCTGATGTCGCGTTATTGGCAGATCACCGACGAAATGGGCCATCGGCAGGAAGTTCGGGGACCTGGCGTGGTGGGCGCGCAGCCGGTGCTGGAGCCGGGACAATGCTTCGAATACACCAGCGGCTGTCCTTTGCCGACTGCGTCCGGTGCCATGAGCGGCCGTTATATGATGCGGAACGTTTCGGGAGAGTCCTTTGAAGTTGACATCCCAATGTTCCTGCTTGAAAGCCCGCACGAGCGCCGTCAGATTCACTAGGTAACTTGTTTATCTGATGCGGTCCGGCGGAATTCCTCCGCCGCGCCGCCTTTTCGCGTGAAAGCCCATGTCTCAGATTCTGAAGCCAAAGCAAACAGCATTCTGTTCCGTCAGGCCGCAGCCCCGCGAGTCGCGACCCTCGCGCGAAGAGGCAGAGCGGGCCTTGCGCACACTCATCCTGTGGGCCGGCGATGATCCTGATCGCGAAGGCATGCGGGAAACGCCGGCGCGCGTCGTGCGTGCCTTCGAGGAATGGTTTTCCGGCTATAGCCAAGACCCGGAAGAATACATGCGCCGCACCTTCGAGGAGGTGGAGGGCTACGACGAAATGGTGACCCTGAAAGGGATTCGCTTCGAGTCCCATTGCGAGCACCATCTCGCGCCCATTATCGGGCAGGTTCATGTCGGCTATCTGCCAAACACCAAGGTGGTGGGGATTTCGAAACTGGCGCGAGTCGTGGACGCCTACGCCCGCCGTTTTCAGGTGCAGGAGAAAATGACCGCGCAGATCGCGCATTGTATTCAAACCGTCCTGGAGCCCGACGGTGTTGGCGTCGTAATCGAGGCGACGCATCAATGCATGACCACGCGCGGCGTTCACAAACCCGGCGTGGTTATGGTCACCTCGACGATGTTGGGGCAGTTCCGCGAGAACCCGCTCACGCGTCGTGAATTCCTGAGCGTCATCGGCAATCCAGGGAGTAGCCTCGAGCGCTAAGCGGATTGGGATATGCTAGGCTTTGTTACGATCCTCATGAAGGTAAGGTTCCGTATGGTTCTGGCGGTCGGCCGAATGCCTGTGCAAGAATAAAGTCATCAGGGACTGTAACAGTATGGGAAAAGTGCTTTTTCAGGCGATAGAATTTCGCCGCGACACATCATGGAACATGGGCCTGTATTACCGCCTGTGGTTTACACCATCGGGCAATCTGCAAGTCTGGAATGTACGCAACAACGGTGTGGTCTGGGAAAGCGGTACGCGTGGCGAACGCCTTGCCATGCAAGCGGACGGCAATCTGGCGATCTATGATGCTGGCGGAAAATGCATTTGGGCGAGCGACACGGGCGGCCATCCGAATGCTTATCTGGCCGCCCAGGATGACGGCAATCTGGTGATCTACACGGCCGACCAAAACAGGGCCCTCTGGGAAACCCATACAAAAGGAAAGTAGCTCGAACTGCTTCCCATTGTTGCCGTGCTTTCTCAAAATCTACTGCTTTTCTCCCTATGCATCGTTTTTTTATCAGAGCACAATTGGGGCACCTTTAAGGCGAGCGGAACCAGCGGCGCTGGCGTGCATTTGACTTCCTGCAGAGGATCGAAGCGCGACATGCATCATTTGGCAATTAAAGCAGCCGCCGCAGCGCTTGTTGTTGGCGCGGGCACCGGCGCGGTCACGAAAAGCGATAATGGGACTGCAACGGACATTCCGCACGATGCGCTGAACCCAATGGTAGCCGGCCAGGCGATGCTCAGCGGTGCGAGCATCTATGACAACATCTCCCGATCGCCGGAGCATACTGCCTTCGTGGAGGTGGCGATGGCTGCCGGCGTTGGCAACACGCTCCGGAATGGCGGTCAGTACACCGTCTTTGCACCAACGAACGCAGCCTACAACGCGCTATCACGCGACGCAGCTACCGACGCCCGCCATGCTGCGCGGTATCTCGTCGTGCGAGGCCAGCTCGACTCGCAGGCTCTACTCGGTATGATCAACGCAAATGGCGGCGAAGCGAAGTTGAAGACGCTCGATGGCCATACGGTCACTGCCATGCTGAATGGCCCGACCAACATCGCGCTGATGGATGAGCGAGGCCGGGTGGCCGATATCTCCATCTACGACATTCATCAGCGCAACGGTGTGCTGCAGGTTATCGATGCTGTGCTCCTGCCCGGAAAGCAAGCGCGGTCCTAGGCGCCGCCAGCTTGGAAGTCCGAGGGTCTCGCTCTCGCTCTGCCTTAAGCTTTAGTTCGCCGGTCTGCATGGGTGCCTTGACGCTCCTGACGGGGCGTCCCACATCTCGTGTGATTCGGAAGGAAACGCGATGGCGGATGTTTCCCACCCGCAGCCGGCTGGTTTGGTCGAAAGGTACCGAGGCACAGCGATACTCTGCTACGCCTTGTTTCTCTTGGGCTGGCCGACGCTCCACATCGCCACCATGGTGGCGTTGGTGCTTGCCTACGTGGAGCGGGGCGAAGCACGCGGCACGCTGTGGGAGTCGCATTTTGGGAATCTGATCGAGACCTTCTGGATTGCGGTCGTGGTGGGTGTAGTGGCGGTGCCGCTATGCTTTGTCTTTGTAGGATTCCCCATTCTGTTCGGTCTCGCGGTCTGGGTGCTCTATCGTACCCTTAAGGGGCTCGTCCGCGCCCTCGAAGGGCGGCCATATTTCTAGGCAGCCGGCCGAAAGACGGTAGGAATCCCCCCGCACGGCATCTTCCCTTGCGGAACGTCTGCCCCTCCGCATCCATTTGTTAACGGAAGCATGCAAGCGTCGCCCGGACGCCAAAGAGGCGTCATGATGCGGAGATAGGAGATGTCGCTTACGGCGGTCGGGACACGGAACGGACCTGTGCAAAAAACCTGTTGGCTTGCGCTTGGATGGGGACTGGTTGTCGCAGGCCTGGTATTGCTGCCGGCGCCAATTCCAATTCCCCTGGTTGGGATGATGCCGTTGCTCACGGGGCTCGCAATTCTGACCACGCATTCGAAAGCGATGCGCCGGCGGCTGCAGTATCTTCGTCATCGTTTCGAATGGCTATCGCATGTCTTTGAGCGGTTCGTGCATCGCGTCCCATTAAGAATAAAACTGATGATTCATCGCACACGACCGCATGCAATTCACCGCCGCGCGCGGATTCAGTCCCGCCATACTTGCGACCCGAAGTGACGATCCCATTCGATCGCTCGTTCAATGCGCCGTATGGAGAATTGCAACGGCTCTCGCCGACGGTATCCCGGCTGCTGGCGCATAATCCCGGTCCATTCACTTTCCGTGGAACCGGAGTCTACATTGTAGAGGCTGGCGACACTTCACGCGAGGTGGCAGTTATCGACCCGGGGCCTCTTGTCCCGGAACATCTCGATGCCCTCAGGCACGCGCTTCGGGACAAGCACGTCACGCACATTCTCATCACGCACACACATTCCGATCACTCTCCGGCGGCGCAACAGCTCAAGGAGTGGACAGGTGCAAAAACCTACGGCTTCGGTCCACATGGTTCAGGGATGGGCGATGATGCCAAGGCCGAGGAGGCTGGAGACCTAAACTTTGTTCCTGATGTCGCCGTGCGCGATGGCGATGTCATCGCAGGTGGGGATTTCGCCCTAGAGTGCCTTCACACGCCTGGTCACACCTCCAATCACATGTGCTATGCACTGCGCGGGGAGAAGGCGCTGTTCACCGGCGACCACGTGATGGGCTGGTCCACCACGGTGGTGGCGCCGCCCGATGGCGACATGGCGCTATATGTTGCCTCATTGCGCAAATTGCTGGCACGCCATGACCGCATCCTCTATCCTACGCATGGCGGCCCGATCCGTGACTCCAAGCCCTTTCTGAAGGCGTATCTTCAGCACCGGCTCGAACGGGAAGCCCAAATTGTTGTCTGTCTGCGCGAGGGGGGAACGACCATCCCGGACATCGTGGCGCGTTTGTATGCCGATGTGGATCCCCGCCTGCATCCCGCTGCGTCCCGCACCGTTCTCGCGCACCTGCTCCAGCTGCAGGCCGAAGGCCGGGTTCGGCGAGAGGCGGACTGCTGGACGCCAGCCGGATAGGTTCAGTAGGTGTCGGACAGAGTTTTCAGAAATGCCCGCACATGCGCGGCATTGCGGCCCATGTCTGAAGCGCCGAACGGTCCGGCCGACAAATCATCCCGGCTCTTTGAACGGATATCCAGGCGCGCGCCGACGCCCGCGCCTTTGACACGAATGGCGATGTCATCGCTAAGCCCAAACCAGAGACTGGTGCTTGTAGCCTCGATACGGCCCTGCTCCGGGACTACCGCGATAACATCCCATCCCATTCGATGGGCTGTCTTCACGGCCCGATCGAATAGCTTTTCGGGCGAGGTAAGGTCGGCCCGCGTGCGAATGTCGCTGTAATATTTCTTCTGCAGCGCTGCCGCGGTTGCGGTTTTTCCATTGGGTCCGCGCGCCAGTTTTGGGCCGTCGTAATCGGCAGGCGTTATAGGTCGGCTGCGCGCGTATGCCTGGCGTCGCGCCTGCAAGGCAATAAACTGGGGCGGAGTGTTGACATCCGTTGAAATGTCTCGAATCGCCGGCGAAGTCCATCCCATTGCGGCGTCGTACAGCGGTACGGCAATCAGAAAAGTCGCGCCGACCAGCCCGATAGTACCGTACCGGGCAGCTTCGCCGCGATTGGCTGCCATGGCCCACAGCGCCCAGACGACGCCGAGCACAAAGGCCATGAGTCCCAGGCAGATGCACCAGGGAAAAAGATGGAATAGGCCGAAGGTAGGCGACCAGACATCAAAACGCGTTCCAACGGCCGCGATGGCGCCGGTCAGCGCGGCCAGCACGAACGCCGCGAAACTCAGCCTTGCCAGCCAGGGACGCACGCGTTTGCTTCCTTTTTCAGCAGCTTCCCGGACCCTGTGCGCTCTGATGCCGGTTCGCAAGACACCCTGATATAACGCAGGCCTGACGGGCAAACGCGCCGCTCATTTGCCTTTCTCGATCCGCTTGGCAACCCGCTGTTAAGCCGCTCTGCGGTTGAATAGGGGGCGGCCCTTGGCCCATTTCCGCCAACGTCCTTAAAAAGCGCCTTGGAGGCCAGTTTATGAGAGTCGGCGACATTTTGGTGGCCAAGGGGCTTATCACGCAAGACGACGTTGCCGCCGCGCTCGAACACCAGAAAGCCATGGGCGGCCGATTGGGCGACATACTTGTTGCATCGGGCAAGCTCACATCCGCCGACCTCGAAGCCATTATGCAAGAGGCTCCCAGCCCCCCGGCGACGATCGAGGACACCGGCTTGCCGGTCATGGATTTGCTCAATCTGACGATGAAGGCCATGTATGCCGCCGGCGCCGAAACAGCCTCCGCGGTTGCCGAGATCACAAAATTGCCGAATCGCGTCGTTCAGCTGCTGTTGGAGCAGGCGAAAGAAAGAAAACTGCTCGAAGTGCTCGGGGCTGCGGGACTGCGGGTCACATCGGAGCTCCGCTTCGCCGTAACCGAAAAAGGCAAGCATTGGGCAGTCGATGCACTTAATCAGAATCAGTATGTCGGGCCGGCGCCCGTGCCGCTTCCCGAATATTGCGAACGCATCGAGCGCCAGAGAATCACAAACGAACGCGTAGATCGCGAATCCATCGCAGCCGCATTCGCCGACATGATCGTGCCCGATGCCTTCATTCGCCAAGTAGGCCCGGCAATCAATTCGGGGCGGTCGATGCTGCTCTATGGCCCTCCGGGAAACGGCAAAACCAGTTTCGCAGAACGCATCGGACGCGTGTTCCGCAATGTCGTTTACGTTCCATACTGTTTTGAAGTCGAGGGCCAGATCATCAAGGTGTTCGATCCCGGCGTGCACGAGCCCATTGCGCAAAATGGCGCCGAGAGCACCGGAGCCCGGCTGGCCGGATTGCGTCGCGATGATTTCGACCGTCGCTGGGTGGCGTGCAAGCGGCCGTTTATCGTGGCCGGTGGCGAGCTCACACTCGAAATGCTGGACCTGAGCTTCAATACGCTCGCCAAGTTTTATGAGGCGCCGCTGCATGTGAAGGCGCTCAATGGCATCTTCATGATCGACGATTTTGGGCGGCAGATCGTCAGCCCGGAGGCGCTTCTGAATCGCTGGATCGTACCCCTGGAACGCCGCGTCGACTATCTCAAGCTGCACACCGGAAAGAGCTTCTGCTTGCCTTTCGATGAACTGGTGATCTTCTCCACCAATCTGACTCCGAAAGACCTCATGGATCCGGCGTTCCTGCGTCGCATTCCCTATAAGCTTGAAGTTGGCGCGCCAAGCCGGGAAGATTTCAGGCAAATCTTCCAGGCGATTTCCGCACTACGTGGTCTTCAGGCCGAAGAGCAGGTGACCAATTCTGTTATAGCCGCGTTACAGGAACTGGGCGGTGTTCCTCTCGCCAGTTACCAACCCAGGTTCATCGTCGATCAGGTTCTCTCAGCCTGCAAGTTCGAGAATATTCCACCGCGCTTTCGTCCGGACCTGATTGCGATGGCAATCGGCAATCTTACCGTGGAAAAGGAATCGGCGAGCGCAAACAGCACGCGGCCCGTGAGCAACTGATTGGCCGCCCTTCGCGCCGCTCCAGCGCTTATGGAGGCTGGAACGCTGCGCTGAGTGTTGCATTCAGATGACGTGACCAGGCTCGGCGAGATCCGTATCGGCATTTCCGGCTGGCGCTACGATGGTTGGCGTGGCGTGTTCTATCCAGACGGCCTGCGACAGAAGGACGAGCTGGCGTTCGCCGCCAAAACGTTCCGCACTGTGGAGGTCAACGGCACCTTCTATTCGCTCCAGCGGCCCTCGTCTTTTCGCGCCTGGCGCGATCAAACGCCGTATCATTTCATGTTCGCGGTGAAAGGACCGCGCTTCATCACGCATATGCTGAAGCTGACACGTGCGGAAACCCCGCTCGCCAACTTCTTCGGCAATGGCATGCTGGCACTTGGCGAGAAGCTGGGTCCCGTTCTCTGGCAACTGCCACCCAACGTTCGCTTCAGCGTCGAGAAGCTGGCGCCTTTCTTCTCGCTGCTGCCTCGCGACACACAATCTGCGGCGAAGCTCGCGCGGCGGCACGATCACCGTATTGCGGGACGCGCATGTTTAAAAGGTGGCGCCAACCGCCCACTGCGCCACGCTGTGGAGATTCGGCACGACAGCTTTCGCTGCCGCGAGTTTGTCGAACTGCTGCGCCTATACGGCGTGGCGCTTGTGGTAGCGGATACCGTCGATTGGCCGCTGCTGTTCGATGTGACGTCGGATTTTGTGTACTGCCGCCTGCATGGTTCCAAACAGCTTTACGCTAGTGGTTATGGATCAAAGGCGCTGGACGGCTGGGCTAACCGCATAGTGGAATGGGCGAAGGGAGGCGAGCTACGCGTCGGTGATTTTGCGCATCCCGGCAAGGCCATGCGAGCGATCGGCAGGGACGTCTTCGTGTATTTCGACAATGACGCGAAAGTGCGCGCTCCTTTCGATGCCCAGGCGCTGCAGCGCAAGGTCGATAACCTGCTGTCAGGCAACACGAAAGCAAGGACGCGACAACCGCGGAAAGCCTGATGACATTGCAGGCGCAGAAACGAGGTACCTTTCTGTGCCGGTTGCCGCAGACTTACGGAGTTCGGATAAATCCGTGAATCGAGTCGCTCGTGGCGTAGTATCCAGCGATGGCATCCTTGTCATTGATGCCGGTAGCTTGGGTCGCGATGGCTTGTGGCCCATCGAAGCGCCTTAGCTTTCCACCGGGCGTTCTGAACATAGCGCGGCCCATAGCTTCAAAGACGAAAGTCCCTGCGAGAGCGCCGCTCGCGCTGACGCCATTGATCTGCGTGCTGGTGGCCCCGGGGACGTCAAATTTTTCGATGGTGCCATCCGGATAGAACAGAAAACCGTGCTCCGCAAAACTTCCGTCGATGTAGAAACCGCCAACGGTTCCTGTCTCGTTGATGCTTTGAGGGAGGGTGGCCAATCCTCCGGAAACTTTGAAGGTGGTAAGCGTCCCATCGGAAGCGCGAACGAAGCCGCGCTGCTCACCATCCGAATCGAGCCACCCGCCCGTCACCGCGCCGCCTCTGTTGATTGCCACAGGCATGGTGCTTTCTGCCTTCGGAACCTTAAACGAGGTGGTAGAGCCGTCTAGTTTACGGATGTAGCCGATCTCTACGGCCTCGGCGTCGACGTACCAGCCTGTTACCGTACCGTCGTCGTTTATGCCTGCGGCGACAGTCTTGCGCGAGCCGGCCGGGTCGAAACGCTCGAAGGTTCCCTTTCGACTCCGCACAAAACCATGCGCAACGCCAGTATCGCCATCATAGTAGGTGCCCGCGATTGTTCCCCTGCCGTTGATGGATGCCGGCTGGGTGGAGGCGGATTTGTTGGCATCGAAGGTTTTGATCTTTCCGCCAGGTGTGAGCACAAACCCATGCGGAACGAAATTGCCGTCGCGGTAATAACCCGTAACCGCACCTGCGTTGTTGACGGCGGTCGCGTAGGTCGCCTTGGAGCCCACGACATCAAAACCCATAACGAACCCTTTCGCGACGGCGGGGCCTGTGGCCGCGGCGAGGAACACGCCGAGCGCGCAAGCGCCAACCAAGCGATAGCCAACGAAACGTGCTGTGCTCTGTCCGGTCATGGCGATTTCTCCCTCTAGGCGATCCATCTAGCACCAAACGCATGCACGGCAGCAACCAATTGGTATCGATCCCGTTGAGCTAACACGGGTAAAAATCGGTGGTGCGGTGTGTCGTGATCCCAAGGAGAAACCGATCATGACAAAGCGCAATTCCATCTTTTGTCTATCAGTCTTATCTGCCACCTTGCTTTGTGGCGCGGCCGTCGCGGCCGAGACCGGTACCCGGACGAATGGCAACGTATACGCGCTGAGCAATCAGCCTGACGGCAACGAAGTTCTCATCTATCACCGCAACTTTACCGGCCGCCTGAATTTTGTCAGTAGGGTTGCAACCGGCGGAAACGGCGCGGGTTCAGGCACCGATCCGCTGCAATCACAAAACCCCGTCGTGCTGAGTGAAGGAGGGAAATTTCTCTTTGCGGTGAATGCGGGCAGCAATTCCGTTTCGGCCTTCCGTGCATTCGGCAACAAGCTGGTTGCGTCGAACACGGTTTCCTCGGGAGGGATCATGCCGGTGAGCCTTACGGTGCGCAAAAACCTTCTCTACGTGCTCAATGCGAAGGGCACACCGAACATCTCGGGCTTCACGATCGACAAGGATACCGGCAATCTCAGTCCGCTGGCTGAATCGACACAAGCCTTGCCCGGCGGAGCGGCTGCTGCGCCGGCCCAAGTGTCCTTTGTACCAGGTCAGACGGCTTTGGCCGTGACAGAGAAGGACACCAGCCAGATCGACACGTTCCCGCTTGACACGAAAGGCGTCGCGCGGATGGGAACGGCATTTCCGTCAGGTAAACCGACGCCATTCGGCTTCGCCTTTGCCGGACCCAGTCAGGTTGCGCTGGTTTCCGATGCAGCCGGCGGCAAGCCGATGAAATCCGCGCTTTCGGCGTACAAGATCGACAGCGATGGAGCGCTGAGTGTTGTCGACAGCGGCGAGGCCAATATGCAGACGGCTGCTTGTTGGGTGGCCGTCACCGATGACGGCGCCTATGCCTATGTCGTGAACCTGGGCAGTGGCAATATTTCCAGCTACAGGATCTCGGTCGGTGGCGATCCTACATTGCTCAGTCCTACGGCTGGCGGCGGCAATGTTCCCGCGGATGCCGCGTTCTCGAAGGGGAGCCAATATCTTTATGTGCGCAATGGCGGTGACGGGACGATTTCCCAGTTTCGTCGCCTCGCGGACGGGGGACTGCGCCTCGTCGATGTGACCAAGGGCCTTCCTGTCGGCGCCGCGGGCCTCGCCGCGCGCTAACAGCGCAGACATCGCGATCTGAAGTGAAGGATGGCGACTTTGTGACGCCATCCTTCCATGTCTCTTTCGCACATTACAGCCCGCGAGCAGCGCCATGCGCACCACTTTGCTCGAGCGCTATCCTCCTGTGGCCAGGACATGTCGCAGCCCTTTCGTGGATAATTTGACCAAAACGGCACATCGGACGGTATCGCAACTGGCAGGAACCGTTTCCGCGGTTTACCGATGGTGCTAAAAGGGCGCGTAATTTGTTTGCGAGTGGGCAACGTGCGGAACAACAGTTTGGCGACAATCGCGGGCTTGGTGATCGCGTGCTGTTTAGGCATTGCCGCGCAGACACAAGCGGCTCCTCTACGGCCCAGAATCGACAGTGTCCTGATCACCGGCAGCCCGGGAAATTACACCGCGACGCTCAGCGGAGCGAACTTCGGCGCGGCACCGGACGGCATTCCCTGCGATGCCTGCGCGCCGGAGCAGCTGCAGCTGGTGATCCTGCAGAGCCAGCCGCATCGCCAGAGCATCAACATCACCGATTGGTCCGACACTTCGATCACGATAACAGGCATTCCGGCGGCGCGCGACGACGCGTTGCGAATCGCCGTATACAATCAGTTGCTGGGCAGCGTTTCCGCGCGGGGCGGCGATGTGGGAAAACGAAAAGGCAGGCCCCGGATCATGCACGTGCACGCTGTGGGATCCGGCAAGACGCTCTCCCTGACGATCGAGGGATCTGGATTTGGGGATGCGCCTCCACAGGTAGGTCAGAACACAAACTCTCCCTACTTCGTCTTCAGCGACTTCAACGCGCAGGCCCCGTTCACCGAGGGCTTCCCCTGGAACGCCGGCTTCTGCGGCGCCCCGGATTGCAACGGCGTGACCATGGGCTATGTCAGCTGGACCGACACTCAGATCGTGATGTCGGGCTTTGGTGACCAATACGGCAACAATTACTTGGCGAACCCCGGTGACGCCTTCTGCGTCGGCGTGTGGCCGAGCACGAGCCAGAGCAACGGCACAACTGGCGGTTCCACCAAATGCCGGCACATTCCGAAATAGGCGTCACTCAATGTAGCGAGACATGAAGGTTTCCATGAACAGGCGGGGGATCTGGCAGGGCGGCGTCGTAGTTGCGGCGATGACGGTATTGGGTTCGCTGGCCGTCGCTGCGCCGGCGTTTCCGCTGAAGCCCAGCGCCAACAACCGCTATCTTGTCGATCAGAACAACACGCCATTCTTCATGGTGGGTGACTCGCCGCAGGCGCTCGTCGGCAATCTGACCGAAAGCGATGCGGAGTTCTTTCTTGCCAATCGCGAGCAATACGGCATCAACGCGCTGTGGGTGAACCTGCTGTGCAATTCGGGCACGGCCTGCAATTCCGACGGCACGACCTATGACGGCATCGCGCCGTTCACCACGCCCGGCGATCCCTCCACGCCAAACCCGGCCTATTTCGACCGCGCGGCGGCGATGCTCGACATTGCCGCAAGCCACGGCATGGTGGTGCTGCTCGATCCCATCGAAACCATCGGCTGGCTCGGTGTTCTGCAATCGAACGGTGTCCAGAAAGCGCGCGCCTATGGACGGTTTCTGGGCAAGCGCTTTAGGAATTACCCGAACATCGTCTGGATGAGCGGCAACGACTTCCAGTCCTGGCAGAACGATTCAGACGACGCCGTCGTCAGCGCGGTGGCGAAAGGCATCCAGGACAAGGATGCCAACCACATCCACACCGCGGAGCTCAACTATTATGTCAGCGGTTCGCTCGACGACAAGACCTGGCGGCCGATCGTCGCGCTGGATGCGGTCTACACCTATCGCCCGACCTACGCGAAGGAGCTGGAAGAATACGCGCGCAAGAATTTCAAGCCGACCTTCCTCGTCGAGGCGAACTACGAATTCGAGCAGAACGCCGGCACCGACGGCGGCAGTCTCCCGAACCTTCGCCGGCAGGAATATTGGAGCGCACTTTCCGGCACCGCCGGCCAACTCTATGGCAGCGCCTACACGTGGCGATTGCAGGGCGACTGGAAAAACAATCTCGACACCGACGGCGTCAAGCAGCTGTCATGGATGCGCGAGCTGTTCGCGGCGCGGGCCTGGTACGATCTCGTGCCGGATGCCAAGCACAAATTCCTGACAAAGGGCTACGGCACCTTCTCGGAGGACGATCCCATCCCCGACGATACGTACGCCGCGGCCGCCGTCACATCCGATGGCACGCTCGGCATGGCTTACCTGCCGGATATTCGCCGCGTGACGATCGACATGTCGAAACTGGCGGGCGAGGTGACGGCCCGCTGGTTCGATCCCACGAACAATAGCTTCCAGTCGATCGGCACATTCGCCAACAGCGGGCATCGGCGTTTCAAGCCACCGGGCCACAACAGCGCTGGCGACAAGGATTGGCTGCTGCTGCTGGAAGCGAATTAGGTGCGCTCCCGCCCAAATCCACAAAGTCGCCGGTGATTTCCTTCTAGAAGTCGCCGTTCGGCGTGCCGAGGCCCTTGCTCCGTCGTAGCTAGGCTGATCTGTGCCTGCCGCGTGATGCTCGCCGCGCTAGAGAAAATCCAGCAGTTTGAACCACATGAGACCCGCGGCCACGAGCGGCTTGCGCAAGGCCGCGCCGCCGGGAAAGCGCTTCGCGGGCACGCGCGCCAACACATCGAATCGTTCAGGATGGCCCATCGCGGCTTCGGCGAGCAGCTTCCCGCCAAGGTTTGCCAGCGCCACGCCCTGTCCTGAATAACCATGCGCGAACAGCACGCGCTCACTCAATCGGCCGAGATGCGGCATGCGCGTGCGGGTGATACCGACGGTGCCGCTCCACGCATATTCGATGCGAGCGGATTTCAGCTGCGGGAACACGTGCTCCATGCGCGGCCGCACCATCGCGCCGATGTTTTTCGGCAACGTGAGATAGGCTTCGCGCCCCGCGAACAACATGCGGCGGTCCGCGCTTTTGCGGTAGTAGTCGAGCACGTGCCGGGTATCCGCCACCGCCGCGTCGCACGGGAGAACGCTTTCGTAGAGCTCATTCGGCAGAGGCTCCGTCGCCGTGATGAAGCTTTCAACGTGCGCGATAAAGGACGACAGCTCCGGCGCGAGCGCGCCGCTGAAGGCGTCGCAAGCCAGAATGATTCGGTCTGCATTCAGCTTACCGCTCTCGCACACCACCTGCACAACTTGGCCGGAGGTTTCGATCCGCTGTGCTCTCGTGTGCTCGTGTATCCACGCGCCGGCCTGCACGGCGGCGCTGGCGAGGCCGCTCGCGAAGGCCAGCGGCTGCAAATGCCCTCCGCCGCAATCGAAGCGCGCCGCAGGATAAATCTGCGTGCCGAGCGAGCGCGCGGTTTCGTCCGCGTCGATCATGCGCGCCTGCGTGTAGCGGTAATGCATTCGCAGATATTCCGTGTCTTCTGCCAGTTCGCGAGCTGCGCGCCGATTGTGTGCTGCGATCACCAAACCACTTTTCAGCGCGCAACCGATTCCGTATTGCGCGGCCAGTTCGAGCACCAGCGCCTTGGCTTCCTCGGAAAGCACCCACAGATCGCGTGCGTGTAGTTTACCGAGCCAGCTCTCGAGATGTTCCTGCGTTTGGCGGAAGCCGGTATGGATTTGCCCGCCATTGCGGCCTGAGGCCGCGAAGCCAATCGTTTCCGCTTCCAGCAGAATGACCTCGGCGCCGGCGAGGGCGAGATGCAGCGCTGCCGAAAGCCCGGTGAAGCCTCCGCCGATCACGCAGATATCCGCGCGCTGCGTACCTCCCAACGGCGGACGTGCCGCTTTGCCGCCCAGACTGGCGCGATAGTAATTCTCCGGTTCCTTGCAGCGGTCCACGAGGTGTTCCGGTTTTGCGGCCCGTCGACGAGCCTCTATATTGGCACGCTGCGAACCAGTCCCTTGCGCACGATGGCGGAATGGAAATCTACCTGCCAATTGCCGGTTTGTCAGTGCATTGGCTGGCCGTGCTCGGCATGGGTGCGAGCGTCGGATTTCTCGCCGGAATGTTCGGCGTCGGAGGCGGATTTCTCCTCACGCCTCTGCTGATCTTCTACGGCATCCCTGCCGAAGTGGCGGTTGCCACGACAGCAAGCCATCTGACTGCCTCGTCCATGGCGGGGGCCGTAGCGCACTGGCGCAGGCGCGTGATCGATTTCCGGATGGCCGGCGTGATGCTAGCGGGCGGCGTGGGGGGAAGCGCGCTTGGCGTCCAGCTCGTCGCACTCTTGCGAAGGGTGGGGCAGGCCGATCTCGTGGTCTCCGTCGGTTACGTCCTTCTGCTCGGCAGCATCGGCACGTTGATGTTGAACGAAAGTCTTCGTGCCTTGCGTCTGGCGAAGACCGATGCCCGGCCCGTGGCGATGGAGCGGCATCACTGGATTCATGCCTTGCCCGTGAAGATGCGGTTCTACACCTCGCGCCTCTATGTCAGTGCGATACCGGCCCTGGCCCTGGGAGCGGTGGTTGGCATTCTCTCTTCGGTCCTGGGGGTCGGCGGCGGGTTCATTCTGGTGCCCGCCATGATCTACTTGTTGCGCATGCCGCCCAACGTGGTGGTCGGCACTTCGCTGGTGCAGATTGTCACGATCACGGCCACGACCACCGTATTCCAGTCAATCAGCAACTACACCGTCGATGCCATGCTGGCGCTGTTTTTGGTCCTGGGCGGCGTGGTCGGCGCGCAATATGGCGTGCGCGTGGCGGCGCGCATGCAAGGCGAAATTCTTCGCTTGATGTTTGCAATCCTGATTCTCGCGGTCGGCGCCCGGCTGTTCTACGGACTGGTGATAACGCCGCGCGAGATCTACGCCATCACGGCGGGTACGCCATGAAGTGGTTGCTTGCCTTTTTGCTTGCCTCGCTGGCGATACCGGCGCTGGCCGAAGATCTGGTATCCGGCCTGTCGCAGGATCGTATCCAGATTACCTCCAACTATCACGGCACCGATATGGTGGTGTTCGGCGCCATTGAGTTGGGCGAAAGCCATGGCGCGCAAGCGGCGGAACGCGATGTGGTCGTGGTGGTGCGCGGCCCTGCCGCGAATATCGCAGTGCGCCGGAAAGCGAGGGTCGTGGGCGTCTGGCTCAACCGCGACAGCATCCGGCTCTATGGCATGCCCGGGTACTATTACGTTGCGAGCAACCGGCCGCTCGCGGCCATTGCGCGCGCGGCCACGCTTGCGCGGTACCAACTCGGCATCCTGACTTTAAAGCCGAAAGGGGAAAGCACGCGCCTGCCGCGAAAGGGCGAGCCGTTTCGGCTAGCTGCAATCCGCATTCGCGAACACCGCGGACTCTATGCGGAAGCCCCGGGCCGCGTGGAATTCCTGAGCGCCGAATTGTTCCGGGTGCATGTACCGATTCCGGCAAGCGCGCCGCGCGGCGAATACAATGTGAATGTGTATTTGGTCCGCGACGGCACCGTCGTGAGCGCCCAGACTACTCCCCTGTTCGTGGATCAGGTGGGCCTGGAGCGCCAGCTGTTCAATTTCGCCCACGACCGGCCGCTCGGATACGGACTTGCCACCGCGATTATGGCAATCTTGACCGGCTGGGCTTCGTCCTTCCTGTTCCGCCGGCAAGGGTGAAGCGCCTCAATCCAATGTGTCGATACGGCTGCCGGACAAACCCTTCCGGCCGCTGCAAGAATACGGAAAGATGCTATTCTTCCAGAGGCAGTGCCGGCGGAAGATCGCCAGGGAGTACGCAATGAAATACCGCAAGCTCGGCGCCAGTGAACTTGAAGTCTCGGAAATTTCGCTGGGGTCATGGCTCACCTATGGCGTCGGCGTGGAGCGGGAGCGCGCGATAGCCTGCGTGAACAAGGCCTTCGATCTGGGTATCAATTTCATCGATACCGCCAACGTCTATGGCCGAGGCGCGGCGGAAAGCTTTCTTGGCGAAGCGCTGGCGGATCGCAAACGCGACTCATATGTACTTGCGACAAAGGTATTTTTCCCGATGAGCGACGCCGACAGCGGCCTGTCGCGGCCGCAGATCGCCAAGCAGATCGACGCATCGCTAAAGCGTCTGGCCGTTGAATATGTCGACTTATACCAATGCCATCGTTACGATTGCAAAACGCCGCTCGAAGAAACGATGCAGGCATTGAGCGATGTCGTGCGCCAGGGTAAGGCGCGTTACATTGGCTTCAGCGAATGGTCGCCAGAGCAGATCGAAGATGCGTTCGCCATCCCCGGGGTCGAAAGATTCGTTTCCAGCCAGCCGCAATATTCGCTGCTCTGGCGCAAGCCGGAAAAAGAAATCATTCCGCTATGTGCCAAGAAGGGCATTTCCCAGATCGTGTGGTCCCCGCTCGCTCAGGGCGTCCTTTCCGGAAAATATCTACCGGGCGCGAAAGTCCCGGACGACACACGCGCCGGCAGCGCCAAGATGGGTCATTTCATGTCGTCGTGGCTGCAGCGGCCGGTGTTGGAAGCCGTGCAAAAGCTCAAACCGCTGGCTGAGGAAGCTGGTGGCACACTTTCGCAGTTTTCGCTTGCCTGGATATTGCGCGAACCTAACGTCGCCTCAGCCATTGTCGGCGCCAGCAGTCCCAAGCAATTGGAGGAGAACGCCGCGGCCGCGGATCTGAAGGTCGATCCGGCCCTGTTCCGGAAAGCCGAAGCGATAGTCGCTGGCGTGGAGCCGAGCGCATAACAAATGCAGACGCGCCGACCGGATTGCATTCGCGGACATGGATGGACTATGGCGTTGATCAAAGTCTGTCCGTTACGCGTCCCTGAGTGACAGCACCATGCCCGGCAGTCAGGATTTCGCCAGCGACCCGCGCAACGACGCTGTCCTCATCTATTTGAACGGTAAGCTTGTGCCGAAGGCCGCGGCAGTGGTCTCGGTTTTCGACGCCGGTTTTGTGCTTGGCGACGGTGTGTGGGAAGGCATCCGCCTGCACAAGGGCGCGCTGTTGTTCCAGGAAGCGCATCTGGATCGCCTGTTCGAAGGCGCGCGCGCCATTCAGCTCGACATCGGAATGAGCCGCGACCAGGTCAGTGCAGCTCTACGCGCGACGCTTGACGCGAACGACATGCAGACCGGCGTTCATATCCGCATGATGGTCACCCGCGGAATCAAGAAGGCGCCGAACCAGGATCCGCGCAACGCACTGGGCCAGCCGACAATCGTGATTGTCGCCGAATACAAGGAACCAAGCCCGGAAATCGCCAGCAAGGGTCTCATGCTTGTAACGTCCGGCATTCGTTGCACGCCGGCGAACATGTTCGAAATGCGGCTCAATTCGCACAGCAGGCTCAATCTAATTCGTGCCCTGCTGGACGTGCTGCCCCGGGGCGCGGACGAGGCGCTTATGCTGGATCCGCATGGTTTCATTTCCAGCTGTAACGCGACGAATTTCTTTTTCGTTAGAGGCGGTGAGGTTTGTACGTCGACGGGCGAGTACTGCTTTAACGGCATAACCCGCGGCAACGTGATTGACCTGTGCCACAGTCACGGAATTCCCATTCGCCTTGCGGATTTCACGCTCGATGAGGTCTATGAAGCAGAAGAGGCGTTTGTGACCGGCACCTTTGGCGGTGTGACGCCGGTGCGCCAGATCGATGGCGTTGCGTTACGGGGTCTGCCAGGCTCGCGGACCGTGCAGTTGCGGCAGCTCTATGAACAACTGAAGGACGCCGAAGCCGCTCACCATGGCTGAGCCCGTTCGCATCGCCATGTGGTCTGGGCCGCGGAACATATCCACGGCGATGATGCGGAGCTTCGGCAATCGATCCGATACCGCCGTCATCGATGAGCCGTTCTACGCCGCTTATCTCGCGAAAACGGGAATCAATCATCCATTGCGGGAAGAATCGCTGGCGGCCCAGCCAACCGATTGGCGGCAGGTGGTCGAAACCGTTTTGGATCCGGCAGTTGGCGGAAAGCCAATTTTCTATCAGAAGCATATGACCCACCATATGGTGCCCGAGTTCGGCCGCGACTGGATTCAGCAATGCCGCAACGCCTTTCTCATCCGTGCGCCGGCGGATGTGCTTGCTTCCTACACGGAAAAGCGCAGCGAAGTGACGCTCGGCGATATCGGCTTCGTGCAGCAGCGCGAGATTTTTGAGCGTGAAGCGAACCGCTTGGGACATGCGCCGCCGGTGATTGCCGCATCCGATGTGCTGGAGAATCCGCGCAGCGCGTTGTCCGCGCTTTGCCGGGCGCTGGATATACCATTCACGGACAACATGCTTCATTGGCCGCCCGGCCGCCGCGAAACGGATGGCGCCTGGGCGCCCGCATGGTACGACTCTGTCGAACGCTCCACCGGGTTTGCGCCGCCTCGATCGCCCATGCGGCACGAAGCCCTGCGTGACGATCTTAAGCCCATCGCCTTGGCTGCATGGCCGCACTACGAGCAATTGCTGCGGTACAAACTCCAGCCCTTTTAGGGGGTCCACACCGCAAAGTGATTGAAGGGACGCCGGTCATCCCGCTTGTCACAATACCGGCGGGCGACTAACGAACATCCGGCCAATCGAAGGAGCTGGTAATGGGCATGCTGGATCGCCGCGACGTGCTGATGAAGGGCGCCGCCGCTGCCGCGCTGACCTCAATATCCCCGCGCGTTCTTGCTGCCGATGTTGGCGCGCCAGCAGCGGATGCCTCGCACCGCCTTAATGCGCTGTTCGATATCATCGTGAGCGAACAGCTCGATCATGCGCCGGAAGTCGTGACCAGTCTCGGACTGGATAAGGACAAGCGCGCTCATCAGCGGCGGGAACTTGCAGACCGGTCTCTGTCGGAAGCCGTTCGCCAGCATGCAATGATCGCCAGTCAGTTGAAGCGCCTGCGGGCATTCGACCGCGCGGCGCTGAATGCCAAGGACAGGATCAGCTACGATGTCGTGTTCTATCAATTGCAGTCGCAGGACGTGGCCAACCGGCGGTACAAATATGCAGGCGGCGGATTGCAGGGCCCCTATGTGCTGAGCCAGCTCACCGGCACCTATCAGCAAATCCCCGACTTCCTTGACAGCCAGCACCCAATCGATGCCAAAGCGGATGCTGATGCCTATGTTGCGCGCCTGGATGCTTTCGCGCGCGTATTGGACGAGGAAACGGCATTCGCCCGCCACGATGCGGGCCTCGGCGTTACGCCGCCCGATTTCGTGCTGAAACGTGCATTGGATCAATTGACCGGCATCCGCAAGACGCCGGTCGACAAATCGGTTCTTGCTCAGTCGGTGGCACGCCGCGCCAAGGAAAAGCACATCGACGGAAACTACGGCGCGCAGGCGGAAAAGATCGTTTCCGGCAAAATCTATCCGGCACTCGAACGTCAGATCGCATTTTTGAAAAGCCTGCAGCCGAAAGCGGTCCACGACGCCGGCGTGTGGCGCCTGCCGGATGGCGCTGGCTACTACGCGGACTCGCTGGCCCAGGCGACGACTACCACCATGAAGCCGGCCGAGGTCCACAAGCTTGGGCGTGAGATGGTGGCGCAGCTTTCTTCGCAGGCCGACGCGATCATGAGGTCGCAAGGCCTGACCAAAGGCACGGTCGGTCAGCGCTATCGCCAGATGTTTGGCGATCCCAAATTCCGCTATCCCAATACAGACGAGGGAAAGGAAAAGCTGATCGCCGACCTGAACAAGAAGGTGCAGGAAATCCGCGCGACTCTGCCGCATTCGTTCGGCGTGCTGCCGAAAGCGAACGTCGTGATCGTGCGCGTGCCGAAATACATCGAGGCCGGAGCGCCCGGCGGTTACTACAACAATCCGACGCTCGACGGCTCCAGGCCCGGTCGGTATTACATCAACCTTCGCGACACGGCAGAGACGCCGAGCTGGACCTTGCCGACCCTGACGTACCACGAGGCCATTCCTGGTCACCATTTGCAAGGCGCCATTCAGCAGGAAGCAGACCTACCGCTCATCCGCAAGTTGGCGGGGTTCAATGCCTATGCCGAGGGCTGGGCACTCTACGCCGAGCAGCTGGCTGTCGAAACCGGCATGTACAAGGACGATCCCTTTGGGCATCTGGGGCAGCTGCACGACGCGATCTTCCGTGGCGTCCGGCTGGTGGTCGACTCCGGTATGCATGAGATGAAGTGGAGCCGCGAGCAGGCCGTCAAATATTACGTAGATTCTATCGGTGACCCGGAAGCGTCAGCCGTGACCGAAATCGAGCGCTATTGCGTATGGCCCGGCCAAGCCTGTTCCTACATGGTCGGCAAAATCACCTTCCTGCGTCTGCGCGATAAGGCGAAGGCGGCACTCGGCGCGCGGTTCGATTTGCGCAAGTTCCACGATGCGGTGCTGACCTGCGGCGGCGTGCCGCTGACCGTGTTGGAAGCGGTGGTCGATGGTTACATCGCCCAGAACGGGGAAGGGACCGGCGCGGGACCCGCAAGCCACCGCTGATGGACCAACCGAGGTTTTCTCTGGCAGACAGCTTTCTTTCGTACTAAGCGGCTTCGCTCTCTATAACTCCGCTAAGCGATGCCTGAGACATTGTTGCATTGGTACAATCTATTGCCGCGCTGGATTATCGGCTGCGCGGTCTTCGCGCTCATCCTTGTCGTCACGCACGCGATACAGTCCGTTGCCGTTTGGATCTTGAACCGGCGATCCCGGACTTGGCCGCCCATCCTGCAACATGTGTTCGCCCAAACCGAGAAAGTGGCGCGCTTTGCTTTCGTGCTGTTCGCCGCCGCGGTCGCGCTGCCTCTAATTCCCATTCCCCACACCATCAACGATGTGATCCGCAAGGTATTTGGAGCGGCGGTCATCGTGCTGATCGGCTGGATCGCGATGATCGCGGGCAACACGGCCATAGACCGTTATGCGGGCCGCTTCGAGTTGGACGTGGCGGACAATCTGGCAGCACGAAAGGCGATTACGCAGGCGCGATTCTTCAAACGGGCACTCAACCTCGCCATCGCCACTGTCACCGCGGCGCTCGCGCTCATGACATTCGAATCCGTGCGCCAGTTCGGCGTGAGCCTGTTTGCATCCGCCGGCGTGGCGGGGATTGTCGTCGGTCTCGCCGCGCAACCGCTGCTCGGTAATCTGCTCGCCGGCATGCAGATCGCTATGACGCAACCGATCAGAATCGATGACGCGGTTACGATCGACGGTGAGTTCGGCTTCGTCGAAGAAATCACCTCGACTTACGTTGTGGTTCGCCTGTGGGACTGGCGCCGGCAGGTTCTGCCGCTGACGTATTTTCTTCAGAAGCCCTTCCTCAACTGGACCCGTTCGGGTTCGGCGGTCTTGGGCAGCGCCAAAGTCTATCTCGACTATGCAGCCCCGCTGGACCGTATTCGCGCCAAGGCCGCCGAGATCGTTCAGAAGTCGGAATTGTGGGACAGGAACATCGTCAAGGTGCAGGTCACGGACGCGACGGCCTCGGTCATTGAGGTGCGTACGCTCTTCAGCGCCACCAGCGCGGGGGCGTCCAGCGATTTGGCTGCCGTTCTCCGCGAGCAACTGATCGCCTTTGTACAGAAGGAATTTCCCGAGGCGCTGCCGCGTCAGCGGACTGAAACCGTAGGAGCCGGCGAGCAAACGGCCGGCCAATAATGGCCCTGGAACGTTTGTTTGACCGCGACGTTATCATTTGCGAGCTTTGGATAAGAGATCGCCATGCTGCGCTGGGCCGTCGTTTTTCTTGTGCTGGGGTTGATCGCCGGTGTTCTTGGCTTCACCGCTGTTGCGGGCGCCTCCATCGCAATCGCAAAATTCCTGTTTTTCGTGTTTCTGGCGGTGTTCCTGGTCTTCCTCATCCTCGGTATCACAGCCGCTCGGCGTCTGACCGGCCGTTAGGCTGCCGAGCGTGATAATTCTCTATTTCAGCGGCTTACGGAATTTGTAGACGAACTGATCTGTCTTGCCGCGGACCGAGGGATCGAACACATTTTTTGTGTGCGGATCGGCAGGGTTCTTCAACCTGTCATATTCCCCGGCAAATTCGAAGCCCGCCGCCATCACCTCCTTCTTTACGGCTTCCGGATCGATGCGATGCAGGGTCTCGGTGTCGCGCAAACCGGAGCCGGCGGCCGCCGCATGGTCGAGCACCACATAGACGCCGCCGGGCTTCAACGCGTTGAAGATGGCCCTGTTCACCCCGGCCACGTCGAGCGTGCCAAATAGAGTGTCGTGAAAATCATGATAGTTCTGGGAAGTCCACACGACGTCGGGGGCCTTCGGTACGGCGAATTTCGATAGCGGCGCGTGCACCAGCGAGGCATTGGGATAGTTCGTTGTGTCATTCGTTACGGCGGTTACGGACGGTTCCTTGCCCTTCAGCATGGCGTCGATTTCGGTGGGGAAGTAAGCATACACGTGTCCGGCAGGACCCACTGCCTTCGCGAAGATGCGGGTGAAATAGCCCTTGCCCGGCACGATATCGACAACGACGTCTCCAGGCTTGATACCGGAGAAATGGACCATTTCCGCTGGCTTTCGGTCCATGTCGCGAGCGATATCCTCAGCCGGCCTCGCTTTATCCAGCTGTGCCCGAGCGGCATATTTCGGAAGCGGCGGTGGCGCAGCCGCAATCATGGAAATTGCCGCTGCCATAGCGGTGATCAGGACGAGCCGTTGCATCTTGCATACCTTCCTGGTGGGCGAGGCACGCACGAGCGTGTTCGCCAAAACGCCTAAGCCTAGCGTATGCTGCTCGGCAGACGAAGTCGCACCGCCGTCGCAGGGGAGGGGAACATCCGCGCCATTGTATCATGGGTTGTCGTGCTCGCGGGCTGGATTTCCCTGCCGGCGATGGCGGCCGAAGACGTCGAACAGGTGTTCGTAACGGCCGCAAAGCTCCCCAGAGCGGTTGGGAGCGGGGCGTTTTCCACCGTGGTCCTGGATACGGAGCAATTGTCGACATCTGGTCGTCTGGACGATGCGCTTAAGCAGGTTCCCGGCCTGTCGCTGTTCCGCCGCACCGGTAGCATCAGCGCCAACGCGAGCACACAGGGGGTGTCGCTGCGCGCCATCGCGCCGTCAGGCGCCAGCCGCGCGTTGGTGCTGCTCGACGGCATTCCAATGAACGACCCTTTCGGCGGCTGGGTGATCTGGACGCAATTGCCCTACGAAGACATTGGCGGCGCCGAGATTGTGCGCGGTGCCGGCGCGGGGCCCTATGGAGCCGGCGCGCTGACAGGAACCATCCTGCTGAACGAGCGAGACTCATCGCAGGGTATTGCCGATATCGAGGGCGGTGATCTTGATTCCATTCGCGGCGGCGCATCGCACGGTGAGAGCTTCGGTGGTCTCGACCTTTTTGCCAGCGTTTCGGGTGAGCGGACAAATGGCTGGATTCCCGTGCAAGGCGCTGACCGCGGAGCGGCAGACAACCATGTGTGGTTCGACGGCGGGTCGGCGTCGCTGCGAGCGCAAACGGAGATCGGCGGCATTCAGGAATCCGCGCGCTTGGCCTATTACGATGAGGCGCGGGGCGCCGGCGTTGTCGGCGCAAAATCATCTGCACACGGACTGGTCGGCAGCGTCAGCTTCGCGGAAAATCCGGGCGAGTCCGGGATCGGCTGGCGTGTGCAGGGCTGGGCGGTACGCAGCGCGTTTTCCAACACCTCCGTGTCAGTGGCGCCTGGGCGCACGGGCACGACCCCCGCGAATAACCAGTTCGCCACGCCGGCCTTTGGGGTCGGCGGCAACGCGGCGCTGCTCGGGCAGTTCGGCGATTTTCGTTGGGAGGCGGGCACGGATCTACGGGACGATTCCGGCGAGTCGCGCGAGCTTTTCCGCTTCGGCGGCACCGACTTTCTGATGTTCCGTCGCTCCGGCGGGCGCTCGATCGTTGGCGGTGTATATGGCGAAGCTGCCATGGATACGGGTCGATGGCTGCTCACGCTTGGTACGCGAGCCGATTACTGGGCCACTTCGCAGGGACATCTCGTTGAGATCGATCGGACCACCGGCGCCATCACGAACCAGCAGGGCTATCCGGGAAAGCATGGCTTTGTGCCGACGGCGCGTGGCGGCATCCGATACAATTTCGAGGACGGCGAGTATCTCCGCGCTGCCGCGTATGCCGGATTCCGGGTGCCGACGCTGAATGAACTCTACCGCCCGTTTCGCGTCGGCAACGACGTCACCCAGGCGAATGCGGGTTTACGTCCGGAAAGACTGTACGGAGCCGAAATCGGTTGGGGCGGTCAGTGGGACGCGCTGCACTGGGACGCGACGCTTTTCTATAACCGGCTGCACAACGCCATTGCCAATGTCACCATCGGCCAGGTGTTTTGCGGACCCGACCCGTGTGGTGTGCTCCGCCAGCGACAGAATGCCGGCGACATCGACGCCACCGGCGTGGAAGGGCAGGTCAGCTACACATTCAGCGACGATCTCAGCGTGTGGGGCGCGCTGGCCTGGACTGAGGCGGAATTCCGTTCCGGCCAGCTGGATGGACTGCGCCCAGCCCAGGCGCCGCGCACCACCATCACGGGAGGAGGGGCATGGCGCCCAATCGAGGCTCTTTCGCTCGACGCGGATGTCCGATGGGAAGGCTCCCGGTACGACAACGATGTGAACACGCTGCGCCTGGGCTCCGCACTTATTCTCGACGCCCGGGCCGCCTACGCTTTGACATCATCGCTGTCTGCCTATGTCGCTGTGAACAATGCCACGGACACGAAGGTGGCCACTGCGGCCTCGGTCGATCCGCTGCTGGGTCAGGTCTTTTCCTATGGCGCGCCGCGCACGGTCTGGCTTGGATTGACCTACGGCCAGTAAGGCTATGACTCGTGCCCGGCTTGAGGGGCTTCGGTCCACCCGCATATAGAGCCTGATGGTCAGTGTGCTGTCCGCCGCTATGGAGTGGCTGCCGGTCGGGTTCGATTGGGCGATCGGCCCCATTGCGCTCCTTCTCACTGGCCTTGCCTTGAGCGACAGGACCCGGCCACTGGCGGCCACGGGGTTTTTGGTCGCTGCCGCCTTTTCGGCGGCGTTGCTTTCGCTGATCCTGGCCGCCAGCGTCTTTCATCTCCTGGGTTATGGCCGGGCTGTGGTCGACCTGTTGCTGAACTTTGGCCTGACGGTTACTCGCGACTACGTCATCACGCTTTTCCAGGAAAACGCGCCAGGCCTTTTGGCGTTGGCGCCCATGATTCTGACCACCCTGCTGGCCAGCATCGCCGCCATGTATCTGCGCCGCATTACTGAACCCGCGGCGTAATGCATCCGGCAAGGCCCTGCCTTCCGCCGGATGCATGACAGACCACTAGTTGGTCACCCAAGGGTGATCCAGTCTGGGCCTTGATGCGAGGCCGGTTCCATGATGGAACCCCGCCTTGCGTTTCCAGCGGCGCCAGGCCGCAAATTCTCGACAGGAGCCATCATGTCCCCGACCCGCACTTTTCTGCTTGGCGCGACTGCTGCCGCGGCAGCGTTTGGTCTCTGTGCTGGCGCTGCCACCGCCGACAACCCCTTCGCGCAGCCGAGCACGTTGCCCCTTCAGGCGCCGCCGTTCGACAAGATCAAGGACGCTGACTACCAGCCGGCCCTGGAAGAAGGCATGAAACAGCAGATCGCGGAGATGGATCGGATCGCCAACAATTCAGCCGCGCCGACCTTCGAGAACACCATTGTCGAGATGGAGAAGTCCGGCCAAATGCTGGCGCGCGCAGCTCAGACATTTTTCAATGTTGTGCAGGCGAACACCAACGACACGCTGGACAAGGTACAGGCCGACGAAGCGCCGAAGCTGGCGGCTCACCAGGATGCGATCTTCCTCAACCCGAAGCTCTTTGCGCGCGTAAAGGCGATCTACGACTCGCGCGACAAGCTCAAGATTGATGCCGAATCGCAACAGCTGCTCAAAGTCTACTACCTGCAGTTCGTGCATGCCGGTGCCAATCTGTCTGACGCCGACAAGGCCACATTGCGGGAATTGAACAAGGAAGAAGCGACGCTCTCGACATCGTTCCAGCAGAAGTTGCTGGCGGCGGGGAAAGCTGGCGCGCTCGTCATCGACAACAAGGCCGATCTCGCTGGATTGAGCCCGGAGGAAATCGCCGCCGCAGCTGATGCCGCGAAGTCACGCAAGCTTGAGGGCAAGTGGGTCATCCCGCTGCAGAACACCACGCAGCAGCCTTTACTGGTTTCGTTGAAGAATCGCGATGTGCGGAACCGTCTGTTCAAGGCTTCATGGGAGCGCGCGGAGAAGGGCGACGACAACGACACGCGCACCGTCATCAAACGGCTTGCGCAGCTCCGTGCGCAGAAGGCCAAACTGCTCGGCTATTCAAACTATGCAGCCTATGCGCTGTACGACCAGATGGCGAAAACGCCGGAAGCTGTTCAGAAGTTCATCGCCCAGCTGACTCCCGCCACGGCCAAGAAGGCGGCTGACGAAGCGCGGCAGATCCAGGCAGCGATCGACAAGGACGGCAAGCATTTCGACCTGAAACCCTGGGACTGGCAGATGTATTCCGAGAAGGTCCGCAAGGCGAAATACGATCTCGATCAGAACCAGCTCAAACCGTATTTCGAGCTCAACAGGGTGCTGAAGGATGGCGTGTTCTACGCCGCCAACAAGCTGTACGGCATCACTTTCAAGGAACGTCACGACCTGCCGGTCTATCATCCGGACGTTCGCGCCTTCGACGTGATGGACAAGGACGGATCGCAACTTGGCATCATGTATTTCGATTACTTCAAGCGCGACAACAAAACGGGCGGCGCCTGGATGAGCAATTTCGTCCAGCAATCGAAGCTGCTGAAACAGAAGCCGGTGATCTACAACGTAGCCAATTTCACCAAGCCGGCGCCAGGCCAGCCCGCGCTGCTCAGCTTCGATGACGTGACGACCATGTTCCACGAATTCGGCCATGCGCTGCATGGCCTGTTCGCGGATCAGCAATATCCGACACTGGCCGGCGCCAGCACCGCGCGCGACTGGGTGGAGTTCCCCTCGCAGTTCAACGAGCATTGGGCGCTCTATCCGAACGTGCTGAAGCACTTCGCGGTGCACTACAAAACGGGCAAGCCGATTCCCGCGGCGCTGGTGGCGAAGATCAAGAAGTCGCAAACTTGGAATCAGGGCTACGATCTCGGCGAACTGCTGGCAGCCTCTCAGCTCGATCTGCAGTGGCATGCGTTATCTGCTGACGCGCCGCAGCAGGATGTCGACGCCTTCGAAATTCAGGCGCTGAAGAACACGCACACGGATTTTGCCGACGTGCCGACGCGCTACCGTTCCAGTTATTTCCTGCACATCTGGGCGAACGGTTACGCGGCCGGGTACTACGCCTATCAGTGGACGGTGATGCTCGATGACGATGCGTATGCCTGGTTCGAGGATCATGGCGGACTGACCCGCGCCAACGGCCAGCGCTTTCGCGACATGATCCTGTCCAAGGGTCACACCGAGGACTACGATGCGATGTTCCGGGCCTTCTATGGCAAGGATCCGGATGTCGGACCGATGCTGAAGCACCGTGGCCTCGTGCCAGACACTGGCGGCGCGCCGGCCGATACGGGCACCACTGCCGCTCCCACAACGGGCTGAAGCAGGCGTCAGGACGCACGGACTGAAATTGGGGACAGGCTGGCGCCCCGCGCCGTCCTGTCCTTTCATTGTATCGCTGAGGTTATCTGGCGAACGTTGGCGCGCGCGGATTGCTCGCTTGGCAGACGTCGGCGGTGAAGCGAGACGTCGTTTCATCCACCTGCCATTCGCCATCCTGGCAGATCAACAGCCGGGCGGCCGACACACAGATACGGGTGCCGGGGCTGTAGGCTCCATTTCCCCAGTAACAGACCCCTCTTCCGGCAGGCGCGGCGGCGGTTCTCGATCCCGGCATCGGCGTGACGTCCGGCGCCGCGGCGGCCGAGTGGGCGGCCAAGTTCAAGACCGCTAAGCATATGAAGGCAATTTTGCGCATTTGATCTCCCCTTGACGCCAACGATATCAATTCCGATGCGGCGAGCAAGCGCCTCTAGGTAATGGCTGGCGAGCGGCCCAAAAGCGAGCGCAGGCCGGCCTCGTTTGCGGTGCATACGCCCCGCTCGGTGATGAAGCCGGTAACCAGACGGGCGGGGGTGACGTCGAATCCGGGATTGGCGGCCGGTGATCCGGGTGCGGCAATGTCGACGGTTGCAATGCCGCCATCTGGCAGGCGGCCGGTCATCTTCAGCAACTCATCGGCAGATCGCTCTTCGATGGGAATGTGGTTTCCGGACTGGAGCGACAGGTCGAGGGTGGAGGAGGGCAGGGCGACATAGAACGGGATGTCATTGTCCTTCGCTGCCAAGGCCTTCAGGTAGGTGCCGATCTTGTTGGCGACATCGCCGTTTGCCGTGACCCGGTCGGTACCGACGATGCACAGATCCACGTTGCCCGCTTGCATGTAATGGCCGCCGGCATTGTCGGCGATGATGGTGTGCGGCACACCATGGGCGCCGAGCTCGAACGCCGTCAGCGAAGCGCCTTGATTGCGCGGCCGAGTCTCGTCCACCCAGACGTGCGTTTGGATGCCTTCGTCATGTGCCATGTAGATGGGCGCAAGCGCCGTGCCCCAATCCACACAAGCCAGCCAGCCGGCATTGCAGTGGGTGAGGATGTTGAGCGGCGTGCTGTTCTTCTTCGCCGCGGCTTCGCGCAAGATCTTTAGCCCGTGCTCTCCAATGCTGCGGCATGTTTCGACATCCTCATCACAGATCGCCGCGGCTTCGCGCCACGCTATGGCGGCACGGTTGCCCCGCAGATGGTTGCGGAGTGCGTCGCACATGCGCTTCAGCGCCCAGTGTAAATTCACGGCGGTCGGCCGCGTGGCGAGCAAGAGATCGTGCGCGCGGTCGAGCGCCTCGTCGGATGCGTCTTCGCGCATCGCGAGCGCGACGCCGTAAGCAGCGGTGGCGCCGATCAGCGGCGCGCCGCGCACGATCATCTCGCGAATGGCGCACGCGCAATCGTCGACGGTTCGCAGACCGACGGTCTCGAAACGATGCGGCAGCTTTGTCTGGTCGATGACTTCAACCGCATCGTCGCCGAGCGGCCAGATCGTCCGATAGGGCGTCCCGTTGATGTTCATGTCCCAAACAAGCCGTTAGTGCCCGCCGAAAGTGACGAGCGTCTGCACTTCCTTGCCCAACGCGCGAATCTTGTCGGCGCCACCCAGTTCGGGCAGATCGATCACGAAGGAGCAGCCGATAACGGTAGCGCCGGCGCGCTCCAACAGTTTGATGGCGGCGAAAGCCGTGCCGCCGGTGGCGATGAGGTCGTCCACCACAATCACATGATCGCCTTTCGAAACGGCGTCGCTGTGAATCTCCACGCGGTCTTTGCCGTATTCGAGGTCGTAGTCCTCGCCGAGCACCGTGTGGGGCAGTTTGCCCTTTTTGCGCACGGGAATGAATCCCCTTGCCAGCTGGTGCGCGACGGCACCGCCCAGAATGAAACCGCGCGCCTCGATGCCGGCGACTTTGTCGATCTTTACGCCGGCATAGGGCTGCACCATTTCATCCACTGCGCGGCGAAAGGCCCGCGCGTTGCCCAGTAACGTGGTGATGTCGCGGAACATGATTCCCGGCTTCGGATAATCCGGAATGGTGCGGATGACGTCGCTGAAATTCATCTGATGTCTGCCTGAAAAGGTTTGCGGTCAACTTACAATGGTGCGTGCCGCAAGGAACTACAATCCGTTGAACTGTCCCTAAAAATGGCACGATCATTCTCCAGTTTCACCCTGCCGCTCGCCACCATCGCTAGCGCCTGCGGATACAGCTTGTGTTCCTCGGCCAGCACCCGTTCGGCCAGAGTTTCTCTCGTGTCGCCCGGTAGCACCGCAACCGTTGCTTGAGCGATGATGGGTCCGGAATCGAGTTCAGGTGTCACGAAATGCACGGTGCAGCCGGAGATTCTTTCGCCGGCCTGCAAGACCCGCTCGTGAACCTTGATCCCGGGAAAAGCGGGCAGGAGCGAGGGGTGGATGTTGATCAGCCGGCCCTCCCACTGCCTCACAAACCATTCCGAATGAATCCGCATGAACCCGGCAGCGCATACCAACGAAATACTGGACACTCGCACCGCCACATCGATGGCGCGGTCGAATGCCTCGCGCGAATCATAATCCTGATGTAAAATGATTTGTGCCGGAATGCCGGCCGCGCGCGCAACAGCGAGGCCAGCAGATTCGTGCCGATTGGAAATGACGAGCGCGATTTCGGCCGGATAATCCGGCGCCCGCGCCGCTTCAATCAGGGCGGCAAGATTGGTACCCCGGCCGGAAATCAAGACGGCCGTCCGTACGCGCGACATCAAAGCTTCAAGGCGCCTGTGTATTGGACCTTCGGCTCAACGCTGCCAGCCACGAGGTTTCCAATCCGGACGGCGCGCTCGCCATTTTCTTGGAACGCGTCGATGGCATGTCCGGCATGCTTCTCGCTCACCACCGCGATAAGGCCTATGCCGCAATTGAAGGTGCGCAGCATTTCGCTTTGTTCGATGCCGCCTTTGCTGGAGAGCCAGCCGAATACCGGCTGCGCATTCCAAGTCGAGAGATCGACTTCCGCATTAAGGCCCTTCGGCAAAACGCGCGGCAGGTTTTCGGTTATCCCGCCGCCAGTAATATGCGCCAGCCCCTTGATACCGCGGGCGTGTATCGCCGCCAGGGCGCTCTTTACATACAAACGAGTGGGGGTAAGCAACGCTTCGCCCAGCGACAGGTCTTGGGCAAATGGCGCGGCGGTATCGTATGCTAGCCCTTGATCATTCACCGCTCGTCGCACCAGGGAGAAGCCGTTCGAGTGAAGGCCCGAGGAGGCAACGCCGATCAGCACATCGCCGGGTGTCATTGCTGGAAGGTTCGGCAGTATGAAGCCGCGCTCTACCGCGCCAACGGCGAAGCCCGCGAGGTCGAAATCACCGGCGTTGTAGAGGCCCGGCATCTCCGCCGTTTCGCCGCCGATCAGCGCGCAGCCGCTCTCGCTGCAGGCGCGCGCAATTCCTCGGATGACCCCCGCCGCGTCCGCCACGTTCAGCTTTCCGCTTGCATAGTAGTCGAGGAAAAAAAGCGGCTGCGCGCCCTGCACGACGATATCGTTGACGCACATCGCCACCAGGTCCTGCCCGATTCCGGCGAACAGCCCTGTCTCGATGGCAATCTTCAGCTTGGTGCCGACGCCGTCCGTGGAAGCGACCAGAATGGGGTCGCGAAACCCCGCGGCTTTCAGGTCGAACAGTCCGCCAAAACCGCCGAGATCCGCCTCGGCACCCGGTCGGCGCGTTGCCCTCGCAAGTGGGGCGATCCGCTGAACGAGTTCTTCGCCGGCGTCAATGTCGACGCCTGCGTCCCTGTAGGTGAGGCCATTGCGGTCCCGTTGGTGCGACGAAGCCATGTATTGACTTGGATGGGGGCGGACTTCGTTTAGGCTCGCTCCCGGTGGTCCGCAAGCGATCCGCTGTTCGAAGGGTCGCGTTTGTCGGCCTTGCCCGCTATAAGCCGGGTATGCGCCTTACTGTTATCACTGTGTCCCTTGCTGTCGCGTTCGCTGGTTTGGCTGCGGCCCCACCCGGTCCGAAGAAACCGGCGCCGAGCGCCGCGCGCGCGCCTCAATCAGCCGCTGCAAGCCCTTCGGCGGGAAAGGGAGATCCATATAGCATCACGGTACCGGTCGATGCGTCTGCTGCCTCGGCAAGTGTCGCGCAGACCACCGCGATCAACGGCGGCAGGGCGCGGGCGTGGGCGGCAATTTCGCACCGGCTTGTTCCCCAGAAAGACTGGCCCAAGCTGCCCACGCTGGACAGCAGCGGTGTCGAACGGCTGATCCGCGGCTACACAGTTGCCGACGAAAAGCGATCAACCACCCGCTATGTCGCCCGCATCACCTATGTGTTCAATCCGAATGCCGTGCGGCATGTGCTCAAACTGTCGAACGTTGGTTTGACCGATCAACCTGGTACGGCAATCCTACTGGTCGCGCTGTCGCCAACGTACAACGCGCACTCGCCGTGGGCACAGGCGGTCGCGGGGCAGCGGTTGTCCGGCGCGCAGTTTCCGTTGGTCACGCCGATCGGCGACAGTGTGGATCAGTCAACCTTGGGTCCGCTTCGGTTTTCCGATGCGAGCTGGTCACAAATACAACCCGCGGCAACGCGTGTGCGCGCTGGGGAGGCTGTGCTGCTTCAAGCAAGCAGTCCGGCCGGAAGCAAAATGACCGTGCGGATGCGGCGGGTCGGACCGGGCAGGCCAGTACCGCTCGCTGACGTTGAAATTACAATTCCCGCCGGGACACCGCCGGAAAAGGTATATACCAGTGCAGCAATCCAGGCCGAAGCCGGCATCGAAGATGCGTGGAAGAATCGCGGCTCCGTCGATCTCACGAAGAAATCGAAATTGGTCGCTGAAGTCCGCATTACCTCGCTTGAGGAATGGACCGCCACGCTCGCGCGCCTGGGAACCGTTCCCGCCGTCAGCGACGTGGACATCGTTGCCTTGAACACCGGCGAGGGCCGCGTGTCGTTTTCCTATACCGGCACCACTGACCAGCTGCGAAGCGCTGCTGCCCAGTCCAAATTGGGTTTGGCGGATCGCGGCGGATCCTGGTGGATCAGCCCAGCGAGCGTATCGAACGAAAGCTCGGAAGCGCCGGAATGATCCGTCAGCTGCCGAATACCTTGACGGCACTACGCCTTCTCTTGGCACCGGTGCTGGCGGCGTTTCTTCTGTATGGGCACCAGACTTATGCCTTTTTCGTTTTTGCGTTTGCCGGCCTGACGGACGCAGCGGACGGATTTCTTGCCAAGCGATTTGGACTGATGACTCGTGTCGGCCGCTATCTTGATCCTGCGGCCGACAAGTTCCTCATGCTTGCGGCGTTTCTGGCACTAAGCGCCATCCACCAGACGCCCGTTTGGTTGACCCTTCTCGTGATTGGACGCGACGCAGCGATTGTTTTGGCGATTGTTGTCGCAAGGCTGTTGGCGCTGCCGCTGCGCATAGAGCCGCTCGCCATTGGAAAGTTCTGCACCGCTGTCCAGGTCGCCTATGTTGCGTTCGTTCTATTGCTGCTTGCGCTTCGCCGTGAGGCTCCGGTGACCCTGGAGGGCGCAGCTTTCGTTGTGGCTGGGTTCACGGTCGCATCCTGGCTGGCTTATACGTGGCTGTGGCTGAAGGCATTTCAGGCTCGTCAGCGCGGAGCCGCCTAGGCGGAGAAACCCGTGCCATCGCAAATCCCTCTACCACTTGAGAGTGCCCCGGACTTCACCCGGGGCAACTTTATTGTCTCCGACGCCAATCGCGATGCGCTCGCCTTTATCGACTCCTGGCCAGCCTGGAGCGTTGCTGCCGCGGCGGTCTACGGCCCCCCCGCGTCCGGAAAAACCCATCTCGCGGAAATCTGGGCGGGCCGGAGTGGCGCCCAGAGGGTTGCCGCCGCGGCCTTGAGCGGCAGCGCTTTCGTGCTGCTTGAGCGCGGTGTTCCGGTCATCGTGGAGGATGTCGATTCCAGCGTGCCAAATCCAGCGCGGGATTCGGCGATTTTTGATTTGATGGAGGCGGCGACCGCCGCCACGCCCGTATTGTTGACCGGGCGTGGGGAACCGGGGGGGTGGCCCACGGTACTGCCGGATCTCGCATCGCGATTCGGCGCGTTGGTCGGGTTTTCGCTGTGGGCCCCCAGCGACGATCTGCTGCGTGGTCTGGCCCGGAAATTGTTGGACGATCGCCAGCTGGCGGTGCCGGACTCTACGATTGAGAAGATGCTCCGGTGCCTGGAGCGGTCACCTGCGGCGGTCTACGCCTTTGTTGCGCAGGCTGACGCCAAGGCCTTGGCGGAAGGCCGTCCCATCAATTCGGCGTTGGTTCGCGAGTTGCTGGCCAAAATGCCCGATCCGGACGCCAGGGACGCTGGCTTCCAGGGACCATTTACGTCTGGTCATGAAATTGTGCGAGACTCCCCCAATGGCGAAGGCAGCAAATAGCAGTCTGGAAGTCAGGCCCGAAACGGACGCTCGGTCGTACGCTGCGGACGGACAGTTGGGTTCTTCGCCCACCGAGACCCCAAACCGGTTTATCAATCGTGAGCTGTCATGGCTCGCCTTTAACCGGCGCGTGCTGGAAGAATCGAAAAACCTGCGGCATCCGTTGCTGGAGCGGCTGCGGTTTCTCTCCATCTCAGCCTCCAACTTGGATGAGTTCTACATGGTCCGGGTGGCCGGACTTCGGGGGATGGTCTCGGCCGGCGTTGCGGCGCCGAGCGACGATGGCCTGACACCAGCGCAGCAGCTGGCGAGTATCGAGCAGACCGCGGGCGAATTGATCGCGGATCAGCAGAACATGTGGTCCAACCTGCGGGCTGAACTGCGCAATGCGCGAATCGTGGTCATGAAGCGCGAAGAGTTGAGTGAACTCGATCGCGCCTGGCTCGATGCGCATTTCTGCGAGCAGATATTTCCCGTCCTGACGCCGCTCGCGCTCGATCCGGCGCATCCCTTCCCTTTCATTCCCAATCTCGCCTTCACGCTTGCGCTCCAGCTCACGCGCAAGAAGGACGGCAAAAGCGTGACCTCGCTGCTGCCCATACCGCCGCAGCTGCAGCGTTTCATCCGGCTGCCGACTGATACGCGAGAAGCGCGCTTTCTGACGCTGGAACGCGTGATCGGGCTTTATCTGGACCAGCTTTTTCCCGGCTACCATGTCAATGGCACGGGCCTGTTCCGCATCATCCGCGACAGCGATGTGGAAATCGAAGAAGAGGCTGAGGATCTCGTGCTGCTGTTCGAGACCATGCTGCGCCGCAGACGCCGCGGCTCGGTCATTCACGTTCAGTGCAGCGAGACCATGCCGCACGATCTGCGACGCTTCATCGCCGACCATCTGGACGTTGAGCTGTCAGACCTGATCATCGTCAAATATCTGTTGGGACTGAATGACACAAAGCAGTTGATTTTGGACGAGCGTCCCGACCTGCAATACAAGCCATTCGTTGCGCGTTTTCCTGAACGCATCCGGGACTACGGTGGAGATTGCTTCGCCGCGATACGCGCCAAGGACATCGTCGTCCACCATCCTTTTGAAAGTTTCGATGTGGTGGTGCAATTCCTTCGGCAGGCGGCCATCGATCCGAATGTCGTGGCCATCAAGCAGACGCTTTATCGAACGTCGGAGAATTCGCCAATCGTCAAGGCATTGGTGGAAGCCGCAGAGTCAGGCAAGTCGGTCACGGCGCTCGTGGAATTGAAAGCGCGTTTCGACGAGGCCGCCAACATCAAATGGTCCCGCGATCTGGAACGGGCTGGCGTCCAGGTGGTGTACGGGTTCATCGAGCTGAAGACCCACGCCAAGGTGAGCCTGGTGGTACGCCGCGAAGCGGGGCATCTGCGCACCTATGTGCATTACGGCACCGGCAACTATCATCCCGTCAATGCCAAGATTTACACGGACATATCCCTGTTCTCGGCCGACCCCGCACTGGGCCGCGATGCCGCGCAACTGTTCAATTTTGTCACCGGCTACGCGGAGCCTGCCAGCCTCGAAAAGATTGCAATCTCACCGCTCAACATGCGGGCCAAGCTTGTGGATGCGATCCAGGAGGAAATCGCCCATGCGCGTGCCGGACGGCCGGCGGCGATTTGGGTGAAACTGAATTCACTCGTGGATTCACGCATCATCGACGGCTTGTATACGGCGAGCCAGGCAGGCGTGCGGATCGATCTGGTGGTGCGCGGAATCTGTTGCCTGCGGCCGGGCGTGCCAGGGTTGTCGGATAACATCCGGGTCAAGAGCATTATCGGGCGGTTCCTCGAACACGGCCGTATCGTTTGTTTCGGCAACGGGCATGGTCTTCCTTCGCCAAAGGCGAAGGTGTTTATTACGTCAGCGGACTGGATGCCGCGAAACCTCGATCGGCGCGTCGAAGCGTTGGTTCCCATCGACAATCCGACAGTGCACGAACAGGTGATGGGACAAATCATGGTCGCGCTTTTCAAGGACCACGCGCAAAGCTGGAGCATGCAAGCGGATGGCAGCTATGTCCGTCATCCCGCTTACCTGCGGGAGGACGCGTTCTCCGCCCATACCTACTTCATGACCAATCCATCATTGTCCGGCCGCGGCCGCGCTTTGAAAATGGTCCAGCGGAGGCCAGTATCGATTGTCGGCGAAAGCCGTTAGCATCATGGGCATTGTCAGCGCGGAGACGCGTCGCGAGCAGCAGGGCATGAGCCGTCCCCGCGATCGGCAGCAGCCGGTGGCGATCGTCGATATTGGCTCGAATTCAGTGCGTCTCGTTATTTATGAAGCCTGTTCGCGCACGCCGGCGATCCTTCATAATGAAAAGATGATCTGCGCGATCGGCCGCAACATGGTGTCAAGCGGCCGGCTCAGCGAAGACGGCATACGATCGGCGCTGCAGGTCCTCGGTCGGTATCGGGTCGTCGCTGACGCGCATCGTGTCGAACTTCGCGAGGCAGTGGCGACGGCGGCCGCGCGCGACGCGCCGAATGGGAGGGAATTCGTCCGGCGGGCGGAAGCGGCCTGGGGCCGGCCCATCCGAATTCTTTCAGGCGAAGAGGAAGCGCGCGTCGCGGCCGAAGGCGTGCTTTCGGGCATTCCAGACGCGGACGGACTTGCCGCGGATCTGGGCGGCGGAAGTCTCGACATGGTGCCGGTCCGGAATGGCGAGACAGGCACGCCGCTGACCTTT
>Ga0213876_10000288_pt1 | contig 45779 bp, 34 predicted proteins | sample BarmaccomBMRX_R9_FD_160113 | JGI IMG/M metagenome (GOLD analysis project Ga0213876, IMG submission 160113) | Root-associated microbial communities from Barbacenia macrantha in rupestrian grasslands, the National Park of Serra do Cipo, Brazil - RX_R9 | ecosystem: Host-associated > Plants > Roots...
TCATCCTCTTCTCGGGCGGCGAGCCGACGCTCTCGCCCTACTTCCTCGACGCCGTCGCCTACGCGAAGAAGGTCGGCTTCTACCGCATCCTCGCCGCGACGAACGGCATCCGCTACGCCGAGGACATCGAGTTCTGCAAGGCCGCGAAGGCGGCGGGGCAGCACGGCGTCTACTTGCAGTTCGACGGCGTCTCCGAGGAGAAGAACAAGCACCGCGGCGTCGGCAACCTCTTCGACGTGAAGCTGCGCGCGATTGAAAATCTCGCGTCGGTCGGCATCAAGGTGACGCTCGTCACGACCATCGTCAACACCATCAACAACGACGCCATCGGCCAGATCGTCGAGTTCGCCGCCAAGAACATCGACAAGGTGCAGACCATCGCCTTCCAGCCCGTCTCCTTCACGGGCCGCGACGAGGACGTGCCCGACCACGTCCGCGAGCAGCAGCGCTACACGCTCGCCGGCATGGCCGAGGATTTGGAGCAGCAGCTCGACGGCCGGATGGAGGCGCTGCGCGACTGGTTCCCGCTCTCTTCGTATTCGGCCTTCACGTCGGTGATGGACATGCTGCAAGGCGCGGACGCGCCGTGGGGCTGGTCTTCCTGCAACTGCCACCCGAACTGCGGCATCTTCACGCTCGCGGTCGTCAACCGCCACACCGGCGAGTTCAAGTCCCTCTTCGAGTTCTTCGACTACGAGCAGTTCATGAAGGACGTGTCGGTCATCACCGACACGGCGCGCGGCAAGAAGCTGACGATGGCGCAGCTCGCCATGGCGATCATGCGCAACTTCCAGCCGGAGCGCGCGCCCGAGGGCTTCCCCGTCTCGCAGATCATCAACCTCTTCAAGCCCTCCTCGACCAGCTCGAACTCCGACCGCAACGACCGCATGCAGCAGAAGGCGGACGACCCGGCCGACGTGTGGCGCGTCCTCTGCGTCGAGGGCATGTGGTTCCAGGACTTGTTCAACTACGACTTCCGCCGCACGGAGATGTGCGTCATCCCCTACGGCACACAGGAGGGCGAGATTTCGTTCTGCGCCTACAACACGGGCGTCGGCTGGCGGCAGATCATCGAGAACATGCACAAGACGGCCGGCCTCGCCGAGTGGTACAAGGAGCACGGCCGCCACGCCGTCTACGCCAAGGGCAAGCACGTCCCCGGCATCGAGAAGTCTCGTTCTTTAAGCCTGCCCGTCGTCCAGGCCATCCTCGCCGAAGACGTGGAGGCGCCGGCCGGGCCGTCCGCCACGCCCTACCTCGTCGAAGAGGAGACGGCGACCGTATGACACCTTGAGAAGTGGCACAGGCGCGCCCGTCACGCGCGCACGCCCGAGGTAGAAAGGGCGCGGCACTCGATTTGCCGCGCCCTTTCTCTATTGGGGAACGCCCTCAAGGAGCGCATACAATGAGACGAACATTTTCCGCCCTCTTACTCTTACTCTTAATCCTCCGCGCGGCCGCGGCGCAGTCGCCCGACGCAGCGAAAATTGTCCAACCGTCAGCCCCGCCGCAGGCGCAACCTGCGAGGCCTTTGACCAACGCGGACGTGCTGAGCATGGTGGAGGCGAAGCTCGCGACCGAAATCGTCGTCGAGAAGATCAAGGCTTCGCCCTGCGACTTTGACACCTCGCCCGCGGCGCTCGGCCGGCTGAAGGAGTCGGGCGTCCCCGACGCGCTGCTGCTCGTGATGGTGATGTCTCCGAAGTGCAACCCGCAGCCCGCGCGCCGCGTCGCCGTCCGTGTGCCCGCGGGGACGCCGGTCGAGCTTGAGACGGCCTACACCATCAACTCGCAGCTCGTGCGCGCGGGCGACGCCGTCAGCTTCCGCGTCGTCAACCCGGTGCTGGTGGACGGGCAGGTCGTCATCGAGAAGGGGGCCGTGGCGACGGCGTTCGTGACGCAGGCCGAGCGCGGCGGCCACTGGGGCCGTGCCGGTCGCATCGCCTGGACGATGAAGGAGGTGACGGCCGCCGACGGCGCGCGCCTTCCCGTCCAGTTCTCGGGGCGCTCGGTCGGCGACAGCAAGGGGGCGAAGGTGGCGACGCAGATGATTCTGACGGGAGCCATCTTCTGGTTCGCCCCGCCCGTCGCGCTCCTCCACGGCTTCAAGCGCGGCGAGAACGCCGTCGTGCCCGAGGGCAAGCGCTTCGACGCGACCGTCAGCGGCGCGGCGACGGTCAACGTCACGGCGCGCGAGTGAGCGGAGTTTAAGGGCTCGGCCGCCGTGCGCTGGGGAGAGCGCGGCGACCGTCGCGCCCCGGCGTGGGGCTCACGCGAGTCTCACGCCGGAGGCGCCGACCGCGCGGGGAGGTTTTAGAAAAGGCTCTTTAGTGGCGCGGCGGGTCGTCGGCGCCGTCGCGGTTGGGGGCGCCGCCCGCGGGGCGCGGGGTCGGCTGCGGGGTCTGTATCTCGCGAAGGCTTGCGACGGTGTCGCGGATGCGGTTGGCGAGGTGCTCGATGGTCTGGACGCGGCGGCGGGCCGTGTCGCTCAGCTCCTCGCGCAGGAGGAGCTGGGCCTGGCCGATGAGCCCGGTCAGGGGGTTGTTGATCTCGTGCCGCACGTGCGCGGCCAGCTCGGCGTACTCGGTCAGCCGCGCCTCGCACTCGCCGACGACGCGGCTCAACTGCTCCTCGGTCAGTACGGGCGGCCGCGCTTCGTTTTCACTCATCGTCTTAAAGGCTTTCCCGGCAGACGCCCCCGCGGGCTCGCGCAACGCTTTGAGGGTTCGGGGCACTCCCGCCGACCACGCATTGTGCCCCCTCACTAGCCCCGAGGCAAGAGGGCGGGGCGTCTGGACTACCTCAAGGGAAGGGGAAAATGCATCAGTTTTGCCGCACGTCGAGACCGCTTGCTCGGCATTTGACAACCGCCCGGCCCGTTTGTAAATTTAATCTCGTCAGACGTTGGGAGGTCGTCCAATGGTAGGACTCCAGACTCTGGATCTGGCTATCGGGGTTCGAGTCCCTGCCTCCCAGTTCAACTAAGGCAACAAGCAAACGGGCGGCCCTAAATTAGGGCCGCCCGTTTTGTGTGCCTATAGTGTGTCAACTTCCGAGTACGCGCCTCGCCGTCTCCTACGACCCTTAGAACTCAAGATCAATGGAGAACCTGAGCTGTCGCGGAGACGAAAATGACGTGGGCGCGGTGAACGTGGCGAGCGGCGAAGCTCCCGACCCGTAGAACTGATTGACGCCCGTGACGTTCGGGTGGTTGAAGAGGTTGAAGAACTCGACGACGAGATCGAGCCTCCGCTTCTCTCCGAACGGAAAATACTTCAGCGCCCGCAGGTCGAAGTTGACGAAGCCCGGCGTGCGTAAGCTGTTCCGGGCGAGGCCGAGCGGACGCGAGGCGAGCGGAAAGGCGCGGCCGCGCTCCTCGTCCGCGCCGGTCAAAGGGTTGACCGGCCGCCCGCTACTGATCGTCACAATCGGCGCGACCTCGATATGACCTAGGATCGCGCCGAGCAGATCGTCGCCCTCTTTACTGCCCCCCTTATCCTCTTCCTCCTCGCCGAACGGCAGATCAAACAGAGAGCTGACGACAAACCTGTGTCTCACGTCCTGTCGTGATAGGGCGCGCTCCGCCCGCAGGTCGTAAGGATTCTGCGGCTGCTCGTCAAAGTCCGAAGCGTCGTCCGTCGCCTTCGAGAGCGTGTAAGAGGCCAGCAGCTCGAACTCGTCACTGAGCCGCTTGGTAAGCGACAGCGTGAAACCGTTGTAGGTCGAGTTCGCCGTGTCTTCGAGCTGATAGACGGCATCAAAGCGCGAGTCAACCCGCCCGGGGCCGAAGACCGACCGGCCGAGCTGCTGCGGCGTCGGAGACGGGAAGCCGAGCGAGACGGCGTTGGCCGCGGCCAGCGCGAGGGGCGGCAGCAGGTTGACGTTTCGCGTGCGAGGCAGGTGGACGCCCCGCGTGAAGAGGTAGTCGGCGCGCACCGTCACGTCCGCTGATAGAAGCCGCTCGACGCCGGCGTTGGCCTGTATGCTGTACGGGGTGACGAAGTTCGGGTCGGCGCGGAAGACGGACGGGGCGATGCGGGCGACGGGGGCGAGGGCGCGACCGCCTTGCGTCACCGTAAAGACCGCGGCGGCGTCCGCGTCCGTGGCGACCTGCTCAAAGGACTGGCTACCATTCTTCTGAACCGCGCGATTGAGGAAGGCGAGCGGCAGCCGGTCGTAAAAGAGTCCGAAGCCTCCCCGCACGACCCATTCACTTGACGGAGACCAGGCGAGACCGAGACGCGGGCTGAAGTTGTTGGCGTCGGCGCGGAATGGCTGTGGCAAACGCTCCACGTCGTAGCGCGCGCCGAGATTAAGCGTCAGATGTGGCGACGCGCGCCATTGGTCTTGCAGGAAGCCGCCGAAGCTCGTCACGCCGAACCGCGTGCGCGAATCGCCGAAAGCCTGCCGCCAGAGCGCCGGGCGACCGGCGGCGAAGTCGTCGAGCGAGCGGAAGACGAAGAGGCCGCCCGTACCTTCCTGCGCGTCCGTATCGAGGGACACGTGGTTGACGGTCGCGCCGGCCTTCCATTCGCTGCGTCCGCGAGACAGTGAGACGTTATCAACGAACTGCCCGCGCGTCTCGCGCCGCGCCGTGTCCGCGTCATACGGGCGGCCGAAGCGCGCCAGCCCCGCGATCTCTACTCCGGGGCCGACCCTTTCGCCTGAGCGCGTGACGACGTGGCGTGAGCTGACCTGCGCTCGAAAGTCGTTGACGACCCGGGGCGACAGGACGGAGATGGCCGAGCCGGTCAACTGGTAGTCCTTCGTGTAACTGCTTCCGCGCGCGGTCGGGTCGCTCAGGGTGTCGGCGTTGAAGGCGTCGCCGCGGTCGCGTGCGTCGGTGAAGGCGAGGCGGAAGTTGAGCGTGTGGCGTGTGCCGGCGACGTAAGTCAACTTGCCGGCGGCTTCCGTCTCGTCCGCACCCGTGGGGAAACGACGCCCGGTGAGTGAGCGCACCGGGAGGCGGGGCGCGATGCCGGTAGCCAGCAGAGAGTTGACGCGGGCGCGTGCGGCGCGGCCAACCTCTGATTCGTCTTCACCCGTCACGTGTTCCTGTTCCGCCGCGAGATAGAAGAACAAGCGGTCACGCTTGATGGGGCCGCCGAGCGCGCCGCCCGGCTGGTACCTGCGGAAGCGCAGGCGGCTCGCGGGCGGAGGGTCGCTGTAAGGCTCGCGCGCGTTGAATCTCTCGTTCTGGAAGAAGGTGAAGAGGTCGCCGTGCCACTCGTTCTCGCCGGCCTTGGTGACGACGTTGATCGCGCCGCCGGCCGCGCCGCCGAACTCCGCCGACAGCCCGTTGTTGACGATCTGGAACTCGCGCACGATCTCCGGCGAGAGCGCGACGCGCGCCGCCCCCGTCGTCTCGTCCGTGTTGTCGAGGCCGTCAATCGAGATCGTGTTGCTGCGCGGGCGCAGGCCGCCGAAGGTGAAGCCGCTATCGGCGAGCGGCGCTCCCGACGTCGCGCCGCCACCGCCGCCGCTCGCCTGCCTGTTGGAAGGCGCGACGCCCGGGGCGAGCAATGTAAATTCAAGATAGTTGCGGCTGTTGACGGGCAGCTCCTCGATGCGCTCCGGGTCAATCGAAGTGGTGGAAGCCGTCTGCGTCGGGTCTATCGCCGGCGGGCGGTCTGTGACGGTAACCTCTGCGCTCACCCCCGCGGGTCTAAGCGTAATATCAAGAGTGGTGGTGATGCCGACCGCGAGCGTCACCTGCGGGTTGACGTAAGGCGCGAAGCCCGCGCCTTCGGCGCGCACCTCGTACGTGCCGACGGGGAGGACGCTGATGCGGTACGTGCCTTCGGCGTCGCTCGTCGCCCGTCTCGTTTGATTCGTTGTAAGTTCCCGCAGGGTGACGACGACGCCGGGGACGACCTGCCCCGCCGCGTCATGGACTGAGCCGCTGATCGCGGCTGACGAGGCCGAAGTTTGCGCGTACCCTGAAACCGCGCACACTAAGACTATGAACAGAAAGTTCCTGACGAACACTTTAATGAATCCGCTCCTGCGTCAGTATAAGGTGGGAGATAATTTCGAGCAGCTCTATTCTAAGGTAAGGACATCAGTTGGAGCTACTGCTTATGTAACCGTTCAGCCTTATGACACGTAAACACTTCCTTATGCGCCAAAATCAAATATCTACACCTGTATCATGCCATCCCGGCCGACAGCCTCGAACCCGGGCGAGCCATCCATCAAGTCTCTACTAATTCGCGTATTGGGCGATGATGCGCTCGCGTATCTGCGCCGCGCCGAGCCCCTGCTTTTGGAGTTTGTAAGCCGTGAGCGCCTCCTCGACGCAGACGGCGCAGTGGGCGGCGTGCTCGTCAACGAAGCAGCTCTGGAGGCTCTTGTGCCCGAAGCCGCGGTCGCAGTGGCAGTAGCACGGGAGCTGCGCGATGAGCCGAGGAATCTCCCCCACCGCCTTGTAGGCGTCACGCGTGACCCCCTGGAACTTCTCCGGCGGCAGCGTCGGCAACAGGCTGGATGCGGCGGGCCCGGTCTCGTAGTGCGCCGGCACGCTCGCCGCTTCGGCCGTCGGGCGCGCAGCCGGCGTGTGACGGTGCGGCGCTTCCGCCGTGCTGACGGCCGCTCTCTCAGGCGCGGGCCTCTGACGCAGCGCGAGCGCGGCCGCGACGGCAACGGCGACTACTATAAGTGCGATCACAATCTTCTTTGTCATACGGTTGCTATCTTCCTTCGTGTATCTCGGCAGGGTTTACTCTCATGTCGCCGGCCGCGTGACCGCGGGCCGGTGTGATGAAGACGAGGGCGGCGGTGGCGAGCAGGACGAGGACGCCGAGTAAGGCTTCAGCCTTCACCGAGCGGACAAAGCCTCGCTCGACTCCCGCGTCCTGCGAACCGTCTCCCGCCGCCGCTAGCTGGTCCGCGCGCGGCCCGAGGCGGAATCCGTTGAGCGCCCCGAGCGCGAGCATGAGCAAGACAAGTAAGACTTTGACGAGGAGCGTCCGGCCGTAAGGCGTATCCCACAGCTCACTCAGGCTCCCCACGTGGGTCCAGGAGTTGTAGAGGCCCGCCAGCAGGAGGACGGCGACGCACGGCACCGCCAGGCGTGTGAAGAGTGTGATCACGCGGGCGAGTGCGCGCGTGCGCCTTACGCCGTTCAGACGTGAGAGCGCGGGAGGCAGCGCGAGCGCCAGGTGGAAGAGGCCGCCGACCCAAAAGCCGGCCGCCATTAAGTGTAGCCAGTCGGAGGCCGAAGAGAGGGCGTACTCCTTGGCGGCCGCCGCCGCGTGCCCCGTCATCACCGGCCCGTAGAGGAGCACGGCCGCCGCGAGCAACCCCGCCCACCAGAGCCCCGCGCCTCCCATCGCCGTCCCGGCCCTGAAGGTACGGCCTAAGAGGACGGTGACGACAAGCAGTGCCGTCGCCGCCGCGGCCTGTAAAAGCCACGACCTCCCGAAGCCCGTCCCGCCGATTAGGCCGCGGAGGTGATAGACGGAGGCCGCTTCCGCGAGGCCGCCGCCGAAGACTTCCGACGACTGCATGACGAGCGACACGAGCAGCGCCGCGAGCAGGACGATGACGCCCGCGCGCAACAGCACTAGGGTGCGCCTCACGGCGGTGGCGGACGCCGCGTCGCCTTCGCCCGCGCCTTCATGTCCGAGAGCAGGCCCCAGAACAAACAGTCTCACGGCGAAGCCCCCGAACAGCGTCATCATCGCCAGGTAGCCGAGCCAGCGGTCGAGGCTGTCGGCCCAGGTGATGGGTGACTCGTCGGCCGTATTAGCTACTTGCGCCTGCGGGACAGGTGTGGCCGCGGTGCCGGCCTCTCTCGCGGGCTCCTTCGGTCTCGGCGACGGCGACTGACTGGCGGCGGCGGCAGCGGCGTCGCCCGCGACGGTGAAGTTGAACCGGCCGCGTATCGTGTGCCCGTCGGCCGAGACCGCCTTCCATTCCACGGCGTAGGTCCCGGACGCGAGTTCGTCCAGAGCGGCCTCGACCTTCTTACCGCCTTCGCCGAGCGTGACTTCGCCCCGATCGACGCGACCGCCCCGCGCGTCTTTAACCTCGACGGTGTTGAGGTTCGGCTCCAGCTCTTCGTTGAACCACAGCTCGACGAGCTTCGGCGGCTGCCCCGCGGTCGAGCCGGCCGCCGGCTGTGAGCGGAGCAGCCTGGCGTGCGCGCCCGCCGACGAGGGTAAGAAGACGAGCGCGAGCAACACCACCAGCGCGCCGGCCATGACTCTGAAGCCGCCTCTTCCGTATGTGGTCATCGTGTTTCCTCCGGCCCATGTCGTTCGCCGGTCAGTGATGATCGTGCGGCGTCTGCTGATTGCCGCCCGCGTCGTGAGTCCCGGTCATGGATTCCATCTTCATCCTGCCCGGTCGGATGCGAAAGAAGAGTTTCCAGGAGACCGGGCGCTGGCCGTAGATCGCGTCGAGTGTCGAAGGCTTGGAGTAGAACGTCACGTCGCTGCCCAGCGCGAAAGAGACCTTGTCCGTGTTCCAGACTTCGCGCGAGCCGCCGAAGGTGTACGCGCCGATGCGGAACGAGGGGTGGTCTTCCGTGATGCCCAGAAGCGCGCGGTCTTCGTCCCGCAGCAACTCGTCCTTGTCCACCAGCTCCAGCCGCGTGTAGAGGTAGTTGCGCGTCAGGAAGTTGACCGTGGACTCGAACGTGTAGCCGTTGAGGTTGCGCGCCTCGCCGTGCTCGCTGATATGGTTACGCCCCCAGACGAAGGCCGAGGCCCAGTAGCCGCGGTCGAACGCGCGGTTGTACTGCACCGACGCGGTAGTGCGCCGCACGTCGGCGTCAGGCTCCTGCGCTTCGGGACTTCTGAGGAAGCCGTGACTGATCTGGAAGGCCCAGTTCTTGTTCGGCATAAACGACAGACGCGCCGAGCGCGAGTTCCACTTGTGCGCGTCGAAGTCGTAGCGGTTCTCGTCCGGCTCGCGCCCGTTGAAGACCGAGCCTTCGAGTTTGAACCAGCGGTAGGTGAAGCCGGTCGTCAGCACGCCGAAGGCGATGTGCGTCGAGTCCTGCAAGTGGTGCGCGAGCGTGGCCGAGGGATTCTCCGAGGCCGACATCCTGTGCATGAAAGCGACGGGGCCGAGCGCCGGCTCGCCGGGGTAGCCGAAGTAGGTAAACCACGTCGCGCGCTCGCCGAGCGGGTGCGTGTACTGCGCCGACAGTTCCATGAAGAGGTCGTGCGGATGTTGCCTGTCAATCAGCGGCCGACCCTTGTAAGTCTCGCCGGTCTGGAACAGGAGCGGCGACCCTCCCGGCGGGAAGGTGAAGGGCTCAAAGCTGAACATGCCGCGCAGTTGCAGAGTGCCCTTACCGAGCTTGTGATACGCCATCGGCATGAACCAGTTCGCCGACTCGACCTGCGTCACCCCGCGCGGCCCGCCCTGTCGGTTGACCGCGCCGACGAGGTTGTAGTGGAACATGAGCAGCCAGTCGCCCGCGACCTTGTGGTGCATGTTCATCGGCCCCGAGGACGGCTGCCAGGAGGTGCCCGAGCCCATCGCGCCCATCGAAAGGACGTTGTGCTCGCTCGAACCGACGCGGACGCCCATCCCGTCTTCCGACATCACCATCAGCGGCCCCATCTTCATCGAGCCGGCGCCGGACATGTCCATCCCGCTCATCGCGCCCTGACCATGCTCGCCGTGCTGCATGCCGGGCATGTTCCCCATACCGCCCTCGGCGGGCGTCGGCGACGGCCCGGCCTGCGGCATCGGGTGGTTCATGGGCATGTTCATGTCCATCTTCTGCTCGGGCGAGGGCTTGGCCTGCGGCGACGGCTGGCCCGCGGGCATCTGCATCCCAGGCATGTCGTGCGTGTGCGGCTGCTGCTGTGGCGTCGCCGTAGAGGCTGGCGTGGGAGAGGAGGCAGGCATCTGCATCCCCGGCATGCTGTTCATGTCCGTCTGCCGAGGCGACGCCGACGGCGCGGGCGTGCCGGAAGCGGCGGGCATCTGCATCCCCGGCATGTGCTCCATCTGGCCGTGCGTGGGCGAGGGCGTTGACGCGGGAGCGCCTGCCGGCGTGTGCGCGCCGTTCATATTCATCCCGCCCATGTCATGTTTATGCTGCGCGGGTCGCGCGGCTTTCTTCCGGCGCGCGGCCGTTCGGGCCTTCGGCCTAGGTTTCTTCCTGGCTTTGGGCTTGGGCTTCGACATCTTCATGCCCTGCATGTTGGACATGTCGTGCCCCTCGTGCTGCGCCCTGACGGGCGCGACCGCGCCGGCCAGTAACAGCGCGGCGACGACGCCCCACGCCGCTATCATCTTTGTGAACTCTGAAAACCTGATACTGCTCATGACTCCCCTCTCAATAATTCCCGGCCCGCGGGACGCAGTATGTCCGGCGGGTCAAACGCCTGGTTGATTCTGTGATAGGCGACAGGGACGGGCGGCACCGGGGCGCGAGAAGCGGCCGGAGTGCCCTACGGAGGGAGCTAGATCAGGAAGACGCTGAGGAGGACGTGACGCGGGGACGCGCCCGTTGGGGGTGCGTGGGGCCTCGACGAAACGAGCAGGTTCGGCGAAGGCGACGCGCGGAAGAGAAGCTGTCCTACCTGCGGCGGCGCTGAGGCCGCATCACTCCCCGAACTCATCGTCACGCCGAAGGTGATGGCGGGAGTCTTCGGGCCGCCCGAGTGGGCTGCGCAGTGGGAGCAGTCTTTAACGGGGTGGTCGAGCGCCGCGGCGGAAGTGCCTTCGTGGCTTTCGTTCGTGTGCGCCGGCCGCGGAGCTTCCGCGCCGCCCATCTCCATGCCCTCGTGGTGAGCGGCGTGGTCGTGCTTGTCTTTCGCCGACTCCGACGCGCAGCAGTCGTGCCCTTTCCCGCGCGGGCAGAAGGCCGCCGCGAGCACGGGGCTCCACCCGCTCGCGGAGAGCAGGCAGGTCAGGACGATGATGGGAAGCCGTCGCATGGTTGATTAACTTCCGACGATAATACTACAGCGCCGCCTGTTACGCCCGTCAACGGACGATGAGCCGGCCCTTGTACATGTTCATCCCGCAGGTGAACTCGTACTCGCCGGGCTTCTCCGGCGTGACCTCGACGGGGACAGTCTTATCTTCGGGCAGGTGCGCGCGCCTCCCGAACTCCGGCAGCACCACCTCCTCGCCGCAGAGCGAAGCCTCGCGGCGCGTAAAGTTGAGGCGCACAGGACGGCCCGCCTCGACGACGATTGCGGCGGGCTGGTAGCCACCCTTCACCGTCACGTTAACTATCTGAACGCCCCCGGCCCCAGCCTGTGCCGCCACCGCCTCCCCCTTCCAGAGCCAGAAGTACCAGACGATCCAGCCGATAAGTCCTACGCCTACGAGCGTGATAATTATCTGCGTCGCACTCATGCCTTCACCCCCTTGACTCGCCGCGGCTCGAAGAACCGCAGCCGGTTCGCGTTCGTCACGACCGTGATGCTCGAAGCGGCCATCGCCGCGCCCGCGATGATGGGCGAGAGCAGCAGCCCCAGCACCGGGTAGAGCACGCCGGCCGCGACGGGTATACCGAGCACGTTGTAGACGAACGCCCCGAACAGGTTCTGCTTGATGTTCCGAAGAGTCGCGCGTGACACCTCTATCGCGGTGACGACGCCGCGCAATGACCCGCCGACGAGCGTCACGTCCGCCGCCTCAATCGCAACGTCTGTACCCGTTCCAATGGCGAAGCCCACATCGGCCTGCGCGAGCGCCGGCGCGTCATTGATGCCGTCGCCGACCATGCCGATGAGACGAGCGCCGCGGCCGCCTCGCTCCTTGTCCGAGCGCCCCTCGACCTGAAGCATCTCCACCTGCCGCGCCTTCTCTTCTGGGAGTACATCCGCGAGCACGCGCCCGATGCCTACTTGTCGGGCGATGGCCCGTGCAGTGCGCTCGTTGTCGCCGGTAATCATTACGACCTCGACGCCCATTCCCTCCAGCGCGCGGATGGCCTCGATCGAGTCTTCCTTGATGGTGTCGGCGACGCCTATGATCCCGGCGGCACGGCCGTCCACGGCGACGAACATCGGGGTCTTGCCCTCGTCGGCGAGCCGCGCCGCGTTCTCCTCGAACTCGGCCAGCGAGACTTTCTCCCGCGTCATCAGCTTCCTGTTGCCGACCGCGACGCGCCTGCCTTCGACAGTCGCCTCTACGCCATGACCGGGCACGGCCTCGAACTGCTCGGGCTCGCCCAGCTCTATCCCGCGTGCGCGTGCGCCTTCGACGATGGCCGCCGCGAGCGGGTGCTCACTCCGACGGTCGGCTACGGCCGCCAAGCGCAGCATTTCCTCTTCGGTGAAGCCTTCGAGCGGCAGCACGTCCGTTAGCTCCGGCCTCCCCTTCGTGATCGTGCCGGTCTTGTCGAGAACGACCGTGGTCAGGCGCGAGGCGGTCTCCAAAGCTTCGCCGTTGCGGATGAGCACGCCGTGCTCCGCGGCCTTCCCGACCCCGACCATCAGGCTGATGGGCGTCGCGAGCCCCAGCGCGCATGGACACGCGATGACGAGCACGGCGACCATCGTCACGACCGCGTGGTTGACCGCGGGCTCCGGCCCGAAGTTGATCCACGCGAGAAATGTCAGGATCGCGATAATCATGACCGAGGGGACGAAGTAGGAGCTGACCTTATCAACGAGCCGTCCGATTGGAGGCTTTGAACTCTGCGCGCGCTCGACCATCTCGACGATGCGCGCGAGCGCCGTGTCCGCGCCCACCTTCGTCGCGCGGAAGGTGAACGCGCCCGTCTTGTTGACGCTCGAACCTATCACCTGATCTCCCGCGCGCTTGTCCACAGGCACGGACTCGCCCGTGACGACCGACTCGTCTATCGCCGACTCGCCTTCTAAAATCATGCCGTCTACGGGCACCTTCTCACCGGGGCGCACGAGCACCGTGTCTCCGACGACGACCTCCTCGACCGGTACGTCCAACTCGCGGCCGTCGCGGATGACGCGCGCGGTCTTAGCCTGAAGCTCCAGCAGCTTCCTGATGGCCGCGCTCGAACGGCTCTTGGCCCTCACCTCAAGCGCCTGCCCCAGCAGGATGAGCGCGATGACGATGACGGCCACCTCGAAGTACATCCCCGCCGTGCCCGCCGGGAAGAGCCCCGGCGCGACGAGTGCGACGACGGAGTAGAGCCAGGCCGAGCCCGTGCCGAGCGCGACCAGCGTGTCCATATTCGTGTTGTGGTTGCGTAGCCCGTTCCACGCGCTCTCGAAGAATTGCCGGCCAGACCAGGCGAGCACGGGCAGCGTCACGACGGCCGAGGCGAAGCCTATGAGCCGGTGGTAGTGCATCATCGACTCTCGCAAGGAGGGCACGAACTCCGCGAACATCATCAGGAGGAGCGGGACGCCGACGGCCGCCGCGAACCAGAACTTGCGCATCATCGTGCGGTAGCTCTCCGCCTGCGCCTCTTCGGCACCCGTGTCCCTCGCCGCGGCGCGGCCCTGCGACTGTGGCGGCGCAGCGTAATAGGCGTGCGCGGAAGCAGCGTGGACGTGCGCGGCGGCGCCGTAGGCGGCCGGGCCGCGTCGCAGCGAACCCAGTTGCACGGGAGCGGCCGCGGCACCCCCGCCGCAGCAGCTCGCCTCCTGCGCCCCGGCAGAGGACGAAGGCGCGCAGCAGCTCGCCCCTCCTTCCGCTTCACGCGCCGGAGCGCCCGCGTCGAACTTCGCCTTGCACCCGGCGGAACAGAAGTAGTAGCGCACGCCGTCGCGCTCGCTCACGCCCGCCGCCTTCGCCGGGTCAACAGTCATCCCGCATACCGGGTCTACGAACTCCTCTTTCCTCACCGCCGTCGCTTCCATATCCAACTCCTTTGCCCCGTCACACGCTCCGCGGGCCACGCTTCTTCCTCTTCAGCTCGTCCGCCCCGTGGCGATGACCCACGTGTTCGACGTGCGAGCCCTCTATCAGACCGCAGATGTGGCCGGGCGCGCGGCCGACCTCGTCCCACTCTTTGAGCGTGGCCTTCAGCTCCCTGCGGTGGCGTTGCAGCTCGCGCAGGCGCTCGTCGAGTTCCGCCATGCGGCGGCGGACGATCTCGCGCACCTCCTCGCAGGGGCTCTCGCCTTTACGCGCGTCGTCTATGATTTTCCGTATCTCTTCGAGCGAGAAGCCGAGCGCCTGAGCCTGCTTGATGAAGGCGAGGCGTTCGAGCACGTCCTCGCCGTAGACGCGGTAGCCGCCGTAGGTGCGCGACGGCCGGTCGAGCAGCCCCGACTTCTCGTAGAATCGAAGCGCCTCGATACCGATCCCGCTACGCTTCGAGACCTCACCTATCTTCAGCATCCGCCGCCCCTCGTCCTCGCCCACCACCGTCTTTACCCGCTTCATTTCACGCATCAATTCGGCCCCCGCCCCAAGATACTTCCAGTATAGAGTCTGTATTCGACTACAGAGTCAACATGAAAAGCTCGGATTCCGAAAAAATATTTCAGGGCGGGGCTGTGGCGAGTTCATTAAGCAGTCGTCCCGCGAGGCTAACTGTCTTGTGGAAGAGGTAGCGGGTGCGGACGGAAAAACGTTTGCGGGCGCGCGGGTGGCCGCGTAAACTTCTCGGCGCATAGGAGGACAGCGGCTATGCCCCTCGCTGCTAAACGCGTTCTGTCTCTCGTCACCCTCTCCCTACTCTGCCTCTTCTCGGCTGCTAACGCCGGCGCGACGGTCTTCCGCGACCGCGCGGCCTTCGCGGCCGCCTCGCAGAACCTGCACACGCTCGACTTCGACTCGGTCGAGAGCTTCGATTGGTGGCGCGACACCATCGACGGGCTGCACTTCGGCGTCGTGGGTTTAGGGGCTCACATCGGCACGCGGCCGGGTATGCCGGGCAAGGTGCTGGTCTCCAACAGCGTGCCCGAGATCACGCTCTTACGCATCGACCTCCCGCCGGGGACGACGGCCGTGGGCCTCGACCAGTTCGCGCGCCCGATGGAGGTCGAGACTTCCGCGGGGGAGAAGGTGTTAATGACCCAGGGGGACGGCTCGGACTTCGTCGGCTTCGTCTCCGACGCCCCCATAGCCTGGATGCTCGTCACGCTTGACGCGCCCGAGCCGGTTCCGCCCGCCGTCGTAGACAATCTCACCTACGGGCAGAGACGCGCGGGCAACGAGCCGCCCAAACCTCTCCTGCTCACCAACAGCACGACGAGTCGCGCCGCCGCCTTCGACTCCGTGGCGCTGACGGCCGAGCCCTTCGACGTGAACACCACGAAGGAGCGCAACCTCAGCTCGGACGGGCGCACGCGCGTCACGCTCCTCGTCGTCGGCGTCCGGCTCGCCGCGACCGGCGAGCAGGCTTTCGTCACGGCGCGCGCCGTGGACTCTCAGCAGCGCGTCTTCGACCTGCCGGTCGAAGGCGTCGGAGGCGCGAAGGATTTGAGCTGGCTCGCGCAGGTGACGGTGCGCCTCCCTCCGGAACTCTCCGGCGCCGGCGACCTCAGCGTCACCGTCAACGTCCGCGGCGTCGAGAGCAACGCCGTGACGTTGCGCGTGAACTGACCTTCCAATTCACCTGAATGCGCTCACGTCGGCGGTGGCTACGCGCACCTGCGACGGCTTACCGAACTGCGTCCAGGCGACGTAGACGGTGTCGCCGAGCTGCGCCATGCGCGGGAAGCCGCTTGAGCGTGACGGGTCCGTTCGGGCGATGACGGCCACAGGCCCGAGCGTGCCGTCGGGCGCGACGCGCCTGATCTTGTTGGCCCCGCCGTCGGTGCCGCCCGACATCCAGCTCACGAGCGCCGAGCCGTCGGCCAGCAACACCACGCCCACCCTGCCCATCGCCCCGCCGTCGTCAACGCGCGCGGCCGGGCCGAAGGTAGCGCCCGCGTCCGTTGATAATGCGACCTGCACGCGCGGCTTGTCGCCTTCTTCCGTGTACCACGCGAGCGCGACGCGGCGGCCGTCGGCCGCGACCGAGGGGCCGTTGACCGGGCAGGCGTTGATCTTCCAGTTGTCGGCGTGCACGGGCGCAGGCGCGCTCCATCCGGCCGACTGCTTCCGCACGTAGTGGATGTCGCGGACCTCTTCCTCAGAGCGGTCGCGGTAAGCCGCTATCGGCCCTTCCGAAGTCATCGCCGCCGAAGACTGGCAACACTGGATGTCTCTGGCGAGGATGTCCTGCGCCTCGAAGTAGAGTGCGGCCCGCTTATGCCTGTCGAGTTCAGAGGCCGCGCGCGCGAAGAGGTCGTCAACCTTCGGGTTGCGGTAGCCCGCCCCGTTGGAGAAAGGGATGGGGCCGATGTTTGTGGAGACGACCGTGCGCTTGACGCCGATGTCGGGGTCGGGGCCGTTCTCGAAGGAGACGTAGGCAAGGTCGAAGTCCTTTTTGACGTAGACGGCTTCGACCGCCGCGCTGAACTCCATCTGCTGTAAATCTACGGCGATGCCTACCTCCCGCAGTTGGTCGCGGACGGCCTCGGCCACCTTGACGTAAGTGGACGCGACGACGAACTTCAGTTTGAAACGCCCTCCGTCAGCGTCCCGCGGCTGCCCGGCTTCGTCGAGCAGTCTGTTGGCGAGATTGATGTCTTTAGCGTACGTCTCCACGTTCGGGTTGTAAGCCCACGCGAGCAGGCGCGAGCAGGCGCGGTCGCGGGCGCACCCATCCCGAACAGAACCTTATCGACCAGGAAATCTTTGTCTATCGCGTGCGCCATCGCGCGGCGGACGCGTAGGTCATTGAGCGGTGCGTGCGTGAGATTGGGGATCAGCGTCTCGACCGTCGCGTAGCCCTCGCGCCCCTTGTCGGAGATGACGACGCAGGGCAGGTTCTTCAGGCGCGACACGTCGAGCGGGGTGGGGTTGAGGAAGTAGTCCACCTCGCCCTTCTCGAAGGCGATGGCCGCGGCCGACGCGCTCGGCATGACGCGGTAGACGACTCGGTCGAGGTAAGGCTTACCCGCCTTGAAGTATTGATCGTTCCTCGTGAGCGTGATGTGGTCGCCCTTGAGCCACTCCTGAAACTTGAAGGGGCCGCTGCCGACGGGTCGCGTGTTGTGCGGGTTGGTGAGCGGGTCTGTGCCTTCGTAGAGGTGCTTCGGCATGACGGGGGCGTTCGTCACATCCACAAGTTAGAGGAAGGCCGCGTACGGCCTCTCGAACTCGAAGACGACGGTGTGCGGGTCGGGCGTCAGCACGCGGCGCAGGTTGTCGCCGATGGAGGCGCGCGTCCGCGAGTGGAACTTCAGAAGCAGCTCTTCAAACGTGAAGCGCACGTCCTCCGAGGTGACAGGCTCGCCGTCGTGGAACACGGCACCCGGCGCGAGGCGGAACGTGTAGACACGCGCGTCGGGGGACACGTCCCAACTCTCTGCGAGGTCGGGCACGGGGTTGAGTTGGAAGTCGTGTGCGACGAGACCGCTGAAGATCGAACCGCAGATGAGATGCACGCCGCCCTGCGTCGTGACGGCCGGGTTCAGGCCGCCGGGGTCGGAGGAGATCGCGACGACGACGCTCCCGCCACGCACGGGCAGGCTTCCCTCGCCCGAAGCGCGGGAGACGATTGCGACGGGGAGGAGAATGACCGCGAGGGCGGCCCAACCCTTCATGCGTATCTTCATCACCAGCCGGCCGCGTAAGCTGTCTGACGGGCTTAAAAGAGCGGCGGGATTATATACGAGAGGCATCTCCGCTGCCGCCGTGGGCCGCGCGACTGCCCGGATTATCCATTGACCCGCCCGCGGATTTAAGATACAAGACCGCTGCTTGTCCCGTGCGACACCGAGGCCCGGACTCGGTTCTCTGCCTTCTCACCCATCTGGTATCGCGACGCGCTCTATCCAAGGGGCAAAAACATTTCCAGCGGGATGTGAAAGGCGTCCCGGATGGGCCGCGCTCCAGCCGGCTCATCGAAACCCACCTAAGATGATAAAGAGAGCCACGATCTGTTTCGCTTTAACCCTGCTGGCCGCCGGGCTGGCGCTGTTCTCCCAAGCAGTCCCGCGTAACTCATCGGCGGCCATCACGGCAAAGGCCCCGACCGCGCAGGCGGGGCTGCCCGACCTCATCGTTGACCAGAAGAGGCTTTTGCAGAACTGGGTCGTGCGAGTCGAAAACCTCAAGGCAGGCTTTTGCAGTGTCGAGGAGGGCGGCATCACCCCCGGTGACCACACGCTCATCCGCTTCACGGTTTCGACCCCGAACATCGGCGACGCAGACCTCGTCCTCGGCGACCCGAACGCGCACGTCGCCGCGGGCGACGGCCTCTACGAGTTCGCCACGTGCCACCAGCACTACCACTTCAAGCACTACACGCTCTACGAGTTGATCGACCCGCGCACGGGCCACGTCTGGCGGGCGGCCAAGCGCGGCTTCTGCATGATCGACGTCGAGAAGTACCAGCCCTACCCCGGCCCGGCGAACAACGACCGCAACTACCTGAGCTGCGGCGCGCCGGCCACCGCCACGAGCCCGATGATCGTCGGCAACCAGGGCATCAGCAAAGGCTGGGCCGACACCTACGTCTGGAAGCTCGGCGGGCAGTATTTCGTTCTCGACGGCGGCGACGGTCAACCCGTCGTGCCGCCGGGCAACTACACGATACGCATCACGGTCAACCCCGGCTTCGTCCCCGGCCCCGGCGAGATATGCCGCTACGCCGACCCGAACCACCCGGGCGTCTGCCACCAGTTGCCGGAGTCGAACTACGAGAACAACGTCTCGGAGATTTCCATCAACATCCCCGACCACCCCGGCAAGCAGGGCGTCGGCCCGCTCAAGAACCAGCCGCAGATCACCTCCGAGCCGATTGACTGAGCGGCAAGGCGCATGACGGGTTCATGGAAGTATGCCCGTCGTTCGGCGGTGTTAAGACAGAGGCGACAGGCGCGCGGAAGGCACGGGAGCTAATCGTCACCACGCTCCCGGCGCGCCTGTCGCCGTGAGTAAGGCGTTCCAGCAACTTTAGCCATCCTGCCTCCAACACCGGGCCGTGTAGGACAAGTTAATCCTTGACATTCAACCGGCGTTGAAATAGGCTTCGCCCGCTTCAGGAACCGGCGAGAGTATCAACCCCGGCTGAGCCTCACCTCGCGTTTTACACGGAGGCTCGCGAGCGTCAACGTCCCCGATCTTATTGGCCCACTGCGAACGCCGAGCATTCGTCAGCCACACATCACCCGACGGCTGACTTCTAACGCTCACCCGTCACGCAGTCTTGCGAATCAGCACTGTCAGGTCGTTAGCAGCGCGCGCCGCGGTGCGCCCGCCTTTTCACACCGACCCGGAGAGGAGCGGAGAGTATGGCTACCACCAGTAAGAAAGGTCGAACGTCGCGTGCAGCTACCAAGCGGGCGTCGTCATCCTTGCGTGACGACGAGTTGAAGCTGAAGTTCGAGCCGCGCGGCCCCGAGCAGCCCGCGCTCGAAGAGTTAGGACGCGCCGTGCTTCAAGCACCGGCGGTGCGCGAGCAACTCGGGCGGGCTCGTACCAGACTATTGTCTCTTGAGGTCGTGGACGACGATCCGGAGACGAAAAGCGCCCGCCCGCCCCAAGCGCCGGAGCGCTTCCGCGCGACGATCTACGACTACACCAACAACCGCACCGTCCGCGCCGAGGGGCGTCTCGACAGCCCGAAGCGTCTCGCCGTCGAAGTCTCGGGCGATCAGCCGCTGCCGACGAACGAGGAGTTCGAGGAGGCGGTCAGGGTCATCACCGGGGGTGAAACCTTCGGGACTTCTTTGCGCGAGCAGCGCCTTCGCCCGTACCGCCCGATGCCGCCGCTCGTCGGCACGACGCAACCGGACGGCCGCGTCGAAAGGGCCGTGGCCGTCGGGCTCTCGTCGGTCGGCGAGGATACGCGACACGAGATCGTCGGCGTCAGCCTTCGCGAGCGCGCCGTCGGCCGCTTCGAGCGCGGCGCGCCCGACTCTTCGATGGCCGGGCCTACGACGTGCGGCCAGCCCTACGCCGGGCAGCAGACGGCGACGCGCGGCACGGCCGGGCAGGTCTGGGTCACGGTCACGCAGGGGGGCAAGGTCGTCTGGAAATTCCTCGTCGTGCGCCCCTCATCCTCCTCGGGGACGCGCGGCTCGGGCGTCGAGCTGCGCTTCGTGGACTACAAGGGCAAGCGTGTGCTCTACCGCGCGCACGTCCCCATCCTCAACGTCAAGTACGACAACGACGCCTGCGGCCCCTTCCGCGACTGGCAGTACGAGGAGGGCATGATCCAGGCGACGGGCACGGACGTAGCGCCCGGCTTCCGCCTGTGCCCCACGCCCGCGACGACCATCCTCGACACCGGCTCCGACGCGGGGAACTTCCTCGGCGTGGGCATCTACGTGCAGGGGCAGGAGGTCGTGCTCGTCAGCGAGATGGAGGCGGGCTGGTACCGCTACGTCAGCATGTGGCGGCTGCACACGGACGGCACCATCCGCCCGCGCTTCGGCTTCTCGGCGGTGGACACCTCGTCGTGCGTCTGCAACGTCCACCACCACCACGTCTACTGGCGCTTCGACTTCGACATCCGCACGCCCGGCAACAACATCGTGCGCGAGTTCAACGACCCGCCCATCATCGGCAACTCGAATTGGCATACGAAGCAGTTCGAGATCAGGCGTCCGCGCGACCCCTCGCACAACCGCAAGTGGCGTGTGGAGAACAGCCAGACGGGCGAGGCTTACGACATCGTCCCCGGCCCCGAAGACGGCCAGGCGGCGACCTCGCCCGACGCGCCCTACCCGCGCGGCGACGTGTGGATTCTGCGCTACCGCGCGACGGAGCTGGACGACGGCGTCAACTGCACCTGGGGCTTCGGCTGCACGACCGAGGCCGACATAGACAAGTTCGTCAACGGCGAGTCGGTCAACAACCAGGACGTGGTCATCTGGTACGCGGGCCACGTCACGCACGACGTGGCCCACGAGCCCCCCGGCTCCTTCGGGCACATCGTCGGGCCTGACCTCAAACGAGTCAAATGGTAGGCATGCCGCGCGGCTTACGCCACACGATTAGAGTGGGACTAAGCCCACTATGATGTACTCGCGTCAGGGCCGCCCGGCCTTCATGCATGTAACGCGCTCGGCGAGTGAGAAGGCACGGGCAAACAGTCATCTTTGGTGAACGCAGGATATCTTTGCACATTTATTCAAATAAGATTCATTGCATCTTCACGATTGTTCAAGGCCACGCATGATAGATGACTGCCTTCATGAGAATGTCGTTAACTTTAAGATGTAAGACATCGGCGAGTGGCCCTTGTTAGCTCAGACCTAAAGCCTCACTCCTCTATGACGCTCGCTACCGGGCAAAGCGGTAGTCGGACGCGCGCATTCTAACCGCAATCGGGGCTGGACAAGAGCTAAGCGTGTCATTCATTATGTGGCGCGTTCAGACGCCGAAACACGCCCGCCGGACGGACAGCAACGAAGAACGGATCGCTAACCCTCGTACCCCGCTGCTATGCAATGCCCCGTCGAACAGCTCCCCCGCCCGCCGTATGCGTCCGCGCCGCGCCCGCTCACGACGCTCGCTTGCCTCCTGCTGGCGCTCTCATTCATCGGCCCGCGCACGCCCGCGCAACAACTTGCGCCGACGCCGGCGGGTTTGCGCTTGACGGTCGAGGACGCGCAACAACGCGCGGTGCCGGGCGCGACCTGTCTGCTGTTTCGCGGCGACGAGCGTGCAGCGCCCGCCGCCCGCGCGACCACGGACGAGCAAGGCGTGGCGACTTTCCCCGCCACACTCGCGCCCGCGACCTACACGCTCCGCGTAGAGCTTCAGGGCTTTGAGACGCTCAACCTGAGCGACGTCGTCGTCAAGGCGGACGCGCCGCACGAGATTGTCGTCACGTTGAAGGTCGCGGCGGTGGCGGAGAGCGTCACCGTCGCCGCCGCGGTGGACGAAGCGACGGGCGTCGAGACCGGCGCGTCAACGCCGGCCGGCAATCTCAAGCGCCAGTCGCTCCAACGTCTGCCGCTCGCCGCCGCGCGCGTCGAAGAGGCGTTGCCGCTCATCCCCGGCGTCGTCCGCTCCGCCACCGGCGAGATCAGCATCGAGGGCGCCGGCGAGCCGCAGAGCGCGCTGCTAATCAACGGCCTCAACGCGGCCGACCCGGCGAGCGGCAACTTCCGCCTGAACCTGCCGATTGACTCGGTCGAGTCGGTGCAGGTCTTCCAGCACCCTTACACGGCCGAGTACGGGCAGTTCACCGGCGGCGTCACCGCCGTCGAGACGCGGCGCGGCAGCGAGGCATGGCACTTCGAGGTCAACGACTTCTTGCCCGACGTGCGCTTCGTCGGCGGCCATCCGGTCGGCATCGCCGAAGACGCGCCGCGGCTGAACTTCAACGGCCCCCTGCTGAAAGACCGTCTGTTCCTGTCGCAGTCGCTCGCTTACAGCATCGCCAAGCAGCCCGTGCGCGGCCTCTCATTTCCGTCCAACGAGACGAAGACCGAGGGCTACAGCTCGTTCACACAGTTCGATCTGATCCTCAATCACCGGCACACGCAGGGCTTCACTTTCGGCTATTTCCCAGAGCGCGACCAGTTCGTCAACCTCGACTTCTTCCGCCCGCAACCCGTCACGCCGAACTACAGGCAGAAAGATTACGTCCTCGCCGCGCGCGACCACTACGAACTCGGCGGCGGGCTGCTGCAATCCGCCTTCTCGTTCAAACGCTTCGACGCGGATGTGTGGGGACAAGGCACTGACGAGCAGACGTTGACGCCGACGTTTGAGCTGGGCAACTACTTCGCCACGCAAGCGCGCCGCTCGCGCCGCTTGGAACTGTTCGAGGTTTACACGTTCCCCGCAGAACGCCTCCTCCGCGCCGGGCACGAGATCAAATTAGGCTTCGATTTCAACAGCGTCCGCAACCACCTGAACTACGCCGCACGCCCCGTCAACATCACGCGCGCCGACGGCACGCTCGCCGAGCGCATCGTCTTTCACAGTGTGCGACTGATTGAAACCGGAAACCGCGAGTACGTCGGCTTCGCCCAAGATCGCCTGCTCGCGCGACCCAATCTGAGCTTCGACGTGGGTCTTCGTTTTGAGAACCTGCAGATCGCGGACGAACACAACCTCGCGCCGCGCGCCGGCTTCGCGTGGTCTCCGTTCAAGGGCGACCGGACGGTCTTGCGCGGCGGCATCGGCTTCTTCTACGACAAAGTGCCGCTCAACGTCCGCAGCTTCGCCCGCTACCCTTCGCGCACCGTCACGCGATTTGATGTTGACGGCATGACAGTGTTAGACCGCCGGCACTTCGCCAACGTGCTCGTGGACACGAAGCCCGTCGAACCGCTCGACTTCCGCCGCGGGGCCAACACGGACGCCGGCTTCGTCCCCGAAAACCTGCGCTGGAACATTCAACTGGATCAGACCGTCACGCCCTCGCTCTTCCTGCGCGCGAACCTGACCGTCAGCCGCACCGAGCACATCTACATCGTCAACCCCGAACTCGACTTCAGAGGGCGCAGCGGCATCGTGCTGCGCTCGGCGGGCGAGGCCGCCTACCGCGCGCTGGAATTAACGGCCCGCCTCAAGTTGCCGAACAAGGATCAGTTCTTCGTCTCCTACGTGCGCTCGCGTGCGCGCGGCGACCTCAACGACTTCAACAGCTACTTCGGCGACTTCGGCGCGCCCGTCATTCGCGCGAGCCAGTACGGCAACCTGCCGTTCGACGTGCCCAACCGCTTGCTCGCATGGGGCACATTCAACCTGCCGCACCGCGTCACGCTCGCGCCCATCTTCGAGGCTCGCACAGGCTTTCCCTACTCGGTGCGCGACGCGGAGCAGAACTTCGTCGGCGTGCGCAATTCGGACGCGACACGCTTCCCCGCGTTCGTCTCGCTCGACGTGGAGGTTGCCAAAGAGTTTCAGGTCACGAAGAAGTACGGCGTCCGCTTGTCACTGCGCGGCTTTAACTTGACCGATCACTTTAACCCGCGAGACGTACGCCTCAACACCGCAGACCCGCACTTCGGCCAGTTCTTCGCACCCTATCATAGGTTCTTCTCCGGCGGGTTCGACATAATCTTTTAACCCTGTTGTAGAGCCGGCACGCCTCTGCCAGTTGGCCGTCGAGGATGTCGGCCTGCCGCTTCGTCGGGTAGAGCCTGTACTTGAACGTCTTACGTATCACGTGGCGGTGCTTGTAGGCAGACGAGTTCCATCCCCGGGCACGTCTTCGCGCGGCGGGGTAGTCATCGAGCGTTGTGTAGTGAGAACGACCGCCACGCCGGCGGCCAAGTGTCGGGAGCTAAAACTCTGCCGTCGTCAGCATCTCTTCACTCTGCGCTTCGATTCTCTCTCTACAGTCCTTCGAGGTCAGGTCACAGAATTGACATTCTTGAGCAGTGCGCCGCCATCGGGGATCTCCATCACGCTCTCGAAGCGGGCGTCGTCACCCGGGACAACGTGTACGCCGAGCTGGGCGAGATCATCGTGGGCAGGAAGCCCGCGCGCACGTCGAATGAAGAGATCGTCATCTTTGACTCGACGGGCACGGCGCTTCAGGATGTGGCTGCGGCCGCCTCGCGGGCGCTGGGCGCGAGGTCGAGCCCGCCCATCTTGATGTCGGTCAGCTCGGCCTCTAAGAGCGCCTCCAACCACGCCCGGCGGGTCTCGGCGTCGGCAGTACTTCTCTTGAGGCATTGGCTCAGCCCCAATGCGAACTCGTCTATGACGACGGCGACACGGCCGTCCTCGTCTATTTCGCGCAGCATGTCATCGTACCCGCGAACGGCCTCGTCCAGGACGGCGTGATAGATCGCGCCGGCGTTCAGCCAGTCGCCGGCCCGGGCCGAGGCGGCGGCCAGTTCCCGCAGCGCACGTAACTCTTTCTCTACTTTGCGCTCGCTCTCGTGACGGAGTGCCCGCCGCGTCTGTCGGCGGTAAGTTGCCACGTCCGGCGGCATGCCCTGTCCTGCCCGCCCCGTATCTCCAAAGAGTTCGACCAGCGAGAGCAACTCCGGCTCTCGCCTGATTAGCTCGCCGACGAGGGTGAGCAGTTCCTCCCGACTGCGTCCGGCGAGCAGTTCCGAGAGGGGCGGGATGGGGCGGAACGACTGCGGCTCGTGGACGTAGGTAAGGAGCAGGGCGACGATGTGCTTGCAGATGCCGCCGTAGTCGTATGGGCATGTGCAGGAGGTGTCGGCGATACCGCTTTTGCCGAGCGTCGCGCTGACTTGATAGGGCTCGTAGTCCGAGCCCTGGCACTGGGCTCGTAGCTCCCTCTCCTGACGGACGGGCTCCAGGACGGAGCCGTCGTGGTAGTAAGCTTCGCCGCGGTCGAAGCTCTTCTCGCTCGCCAGCTCGCGGACGTGCGCCTCGGTCAGACGTGGCAATTTCTCTTCAGCCATGCAGCTATCACCATCACGCGAGTCGGGGAACTTCCGTCGCCCGCGTCTGGGAAATTCCCATTATTTGCGCGAAGGATAGTGGTTTTTCGCGCTTTATGCACGACCGATTTCTCGCTTTGTGAGCGAATCGGCTCTGTAGGTTGTTGCCGGCCGGTGGGTGGGTTTCTCACTTTACACCGGAACCGACGGTTGCCGCGCCCGCCGGCCGGGCGGTATGGTTAGCCGGCCCTGATGTCTTTCATTCTTTCAACCTTGACGGAGGAAACATTTTGAGAGGGAGTTTTCTGTCTCGTTCGGCGGTCGGCCTGTTGTGCCTTCTGTTCGCACTGGTCTGTGTGGGCCAGGACGAGGGGGCGTTCGACAGTCTGGGGAAGGCACTGCGCGAGCCCGAGAGGGCGAAGCGACTCGCCCTCTCGGGCGGCGAAGACCCGGAGATGAAACACCTGCCGCCCGGGCTGGGGAGGCTGGTCAACCTGGAGGCGCTGGAGATTTCGTGCCTGGAGAAGCTCGTAGACCTGCCCGAGGAGCTTGGGCAGTTGCAGAAGTTGGAGGAGCTGGTCATCGACAACGGGAACGGGTGCACGATGAACGTCTCGCTCCCGCGCTCCATCGGCCGGCTGTCGAGCCTGCGGGTGCTGAGACTCTACGGCGCGCTCGACCCGCGTGACCTGGAACAGAAGCGGCCGGGTAAGAATAAGGCTTTGCCGGACACGCTCGGCGAGCTTCAGAAATTGGAAGAGCTTGACCTGGGCCGGAACGGGCTGAGCACGGTGCCGCCGCAGGTCGCCTCGCTCCGCGGCCTGAAGAAGCTCGCGCTCGACTACAACGACCTGCGCGCCATCCCCGCCTTCGTCGGCGACCTGCCCGACCTGCAAGAGTTGTCGGTGAACGCGAACGGCGGGGTCGCGCTGCCCCCGTCGCTGGCGAAACTGAAGGGGCTTAAAATCTACATGGGGAACAACCGGCTCACGCTCGCCGCGCAGCGCAGCCTGCGCGCGCGCTTCCCCAACGCCGTCTTCTCCTTCGAGAACGAGTACGACGACGACGCGGCGAACCAGGAGGCGCCGAAGCCGAGGCCGAAATCCAGGCGGAGGTAGAGGTTAGTAGTTGGTCAGAATCCGCTCGGGCGCGAAGCCCATCTCGTGGAGGCGGTCGCGCGTCTGCGCGATCATCTCGCGCGAGCCGCAGACCAGTGCGACCGGGTCGGAGAGCGTGGGCAGAACGTTGTCGAGGAGCGACTGGACGTAGCCGGTCTGCCCCGACCACTCGTAGCCGTCCGGCCTGGAGATGACCTGCCGCAGCTCGACGCCGGCCGCGCGCCACGCCTCCGTCTCGTCCTGGTAGCAGAAATCGTCCGGCGTGCGCGCGCCGTAGAGCACGAAGATCTGCCCGTACTTCTCCGCGCGCGGCAGCGCCGACCTTAAGGCCGAGCGCAGAGGCGCCACGCCCGTCCCCATCGCCACGAAGACGAGGTCGCGCCCCTCCTGCGCCTTGAGGTCGAACCCGTGCCCCGCGACCTCGGCCAGCCGCACGCGCCCGCCCGGCCCGGTCTCGTAGAGCGCGCGGCTGGCCGGGTCATTCGAGAGCTTGACCAAAAACTCCAGTTCGTCGTCCTCCGGCGCGCTGGCGATGGCGAAGTAGGCGCGCCCCGCCCCCTCGACTTCGAGCACCGCGACCTGCCCCGGCACGAACGACAGGTCGTGGCTGTCCGAAGCCCCCTCCGGCAGCGCGTCGAACGCGCGGATGCCCTGCGCCTCCTCGTGCACGCGCCTGATGACGAGGACGCGACTCCCCTTCTCTTCCGTCGGAGCAGCCATCTTGAACCGCCTCCCCCGTTCTCTTCCGAACGCCCCGAAGTGTAGCGCAAGTTGGCGCGGCGCGCGAAGCCTGTGCTAAAACATTCGGCGTCGCCATCATCCTAAAATTTATCGTCCAATGAAGCGCTCTCCGCTGCTCGTCATCTTCGTCACGGTCTTCATCGACCTGGTGGGCTTCGGCATCGTCATCCCCGTGCTGCCGTTCTACGTCGAGGGGACGAAGTTCGACGCGAGCCCGCGCGTCGTCGGGCTGCTCTTCGCCTCCTACTCGGTCATGCAGCTCGTCTTCACGCCGATCCTGGGGCGGCTCTCCGACCGGCACGGGCGGCGGCCCGTCCTCTTCTTCTCACTTCTGGGGACGAGCCTCGGGTTCTTCGTGCTGGGCTTCGCGACGACGCTGTGGATGCTCTTCGCCGGGCGCATCATCGACGGCATCACGGGCGGGAACATCTCGACCGCGCAGGCTTACATCGCCGACGTGACGACCGAGGAGAACCGCGCGAAGGGGATGGGGCTCATCGGCGCGGCCTTCGGGCTCGGGTTCATCTTCGGGCCGGCCATCGGCGGCATCCTGAGCCGCTGGGGCGCGCACGTCCCCTTCCTCTTCGCGGGCGCCCTCAGTCTGGCGAACGCGACGCTGCTCTACTTCGTGCTGCCCGAGACGGTGACGCCCGACCACCCGGCGCGCACGTCGGCGGCGACGGGCCGCTGGTCGCAGCTCGTCCGCGCGCTCAAGCAGTCACGCCTCGCGTTCGTGCTCGCCGTCTACTTCCTGTTCGTGACGGCCTTCTCGGTGATGACGGCCTCGTTCGGGTTGTTTACGCTCTACCGCTTCGGCTTCGACGCGCACGACACGGGCTGGATCTTTGCTTTCGTCGGCGTCGTCGGCGCGGTGATTCAGGGCGGACTAATCGGGCGGCTGGTGAAGACGTTCGGCGAGCCGCCGCTGGTCATCGTCGGGGCTCTGCTGTTCGCGTTGAGCCTCGTGCTCATCCCCTTCACGGGGCCGCACACGGGGACGTTGGCGCTGCTCGCGCTGGGCGCGCTCTTCGCGCTGGGGAACGGGCTGGCGACGCCCTCGCTCACGTCGCTCGCGTCGAAGAGCGCGGGGGCGGGCGAGCAGGGCGGCGTGCTCGGCGTGACGCAGTCGGTGGCGAGCCTCTCAAGGGTCGCGGGGCCGCTCCTCTCCTCCGCGCTCATCTACAGCGCCGTCGCCACGTTGGGGCAGGACGGCAAGCCGCACAACATGAGCGACGCCTCGGTCGCGCACACCTTCTGGGCCGCCGCCGGCATCATGTTCGTCGCCTTCCTGCTCGCCGCCTACTTCGCGCGCGCCTACGCCAAAGACTACCGCCGCGGCGCCGCCGTCCCCGCCGACGCCGCGTGAACGCCGCTCAGCGCATGTTGTCCTTCGGGAAGCCGACGCGGTCGGGCTCGGCGTTGAGGCGGCGGAGCATCTGCTGGATGAGACGGGTCTTGACGCGGCCGGCCTCGCGCGGCTCGACGAGGTAGCGCACCGTCGCGTCGATCCATGTGTTCTGGTTGACGCGGAAGACGACCGACGGGTGCTCGCGCACCTGGAGCTCGTCCACGGGCGTCTGCGCGAGCAGCTCGCGGTAGGTGCGGATGCGCTCGCGCATCGTCTCGCCGATCTCGGCCTCGGCCACCTCGCGCATCGTCTCGGCGACGAACTCGAGGTCGCTGTTGTAGGCGACCTGGAAGGTGATCTCGTTCCAGATGTAAGGGAAGAGCGGCCAGGAGTAGTTGTAGACGGCGTTCGACAGCACGTGCGAGTTCGGGAAGCGGATGACGCGCCCCGAAGGGTGGTCGGTCGAAAGGTACTGCCCGCCGAACTCCCAGAGCGTCGTGTCGAGGTAGCCCACGTCGATCACGTCGCCCGTCGCGTCGTCGATGCGGATGCGGTCGCCGACGCGGTAGGGCGCGCGGACGAGGATGTAGACCCAGCCGAGCAGGCTCGTGAACGGCGTCTGCACGGCGAGCCCGACGACGAGCGAGAGCACGCCGAACGAGACGGCCGCCGTGTACCAGTTGGCGAAGATGACCGAGACGGCGATGAGCATGATGGTCGTGCCGGCGGCGAAGCGCAGCACGCGGTGGAGGTTGTAGCGCGAGGCGGCGTCCGAGAGCGGGTCGATGAGGAGGGCGTCCACGAGCCTCGCCGCGGCCAGCACGAGGACGACCGCCATCGCGGCCTCGGCGGCGCGCAGCGCGGTCGGCCGGTACGCGTCCGCGAAGTCGAAGAACTTCAGGCGCACGGCGTAGTGCAGCGCGGCGAGCGCGGCGAGCGCGAGGAGGTACGTCCCGATCCAGAGCTTGTGCCGCCGCTTCGTGTGCGGCGGGCGCGCGGCCTCCTCGCGCGCGGCCTCGGCGGGCTTGAGCGCCTTGCCGCCCGTCTGTTCGAGCGCGCGCTTCACGTCCTCGTCCTGCCGCTTGAGCCGCTCGGCCTCGGCCTTCTCTTTGCTCGCCATCCTTCAACCCCCCCGAGATTTCTTCGGGGGTTAATTAAACCACAGAGACGCGGAGACACAGCCAATTTCAAATTTGAAATTGGCTGTGTCTCCGCGGTTGTTCTACTGTCTACTGTCTACTTCTCTCTTAGTGCGTGCGGTCGTACTCGATGCCCGCCTTCACCTCGTCAATCGCCTGGTTGACGTGTTCGAGGGCTTTGACGCGGTGGCCGCCCTTGTCCTCGCTGGCCGCTTCGAGGTTGGAGCGGGCGCTCTGCAACTTGTCGAGCGCCGCCTGCATGTGCGGCTGGTCGGGGGCGAACGCCTCGTCGTCGTGTTGGCGGTCGAAGCGGATGCCGGCGGCGACCTCCGCGAGGGCCGCGTCCACCTGTTCGATGGCGCGTTTGCGGTGGCCGCCCTTGTCGGCGGTGGCGCTGCGCAGTTGCGCGCGGGCGGCCTGCAAGTCGGCGCGCGCGGCCTGCATCCGCGGCTGGTCGGGGGCCAAGGCGGAGGCCGCGGCGGAGGCCATCAGGACGACGGCGGCGCACAGGATGCTCTTCGTGCTCTTCATGGCAAACGTTCTCTCCTTGTCTCGGTGTCGGGAAAAGCGCGAGGGTCTCCTTTGAAAAGCGGCGGGAAGCTATCACACCCCGGCCGCGCGCAACAAGAGCCTCGCATCGAGGGGAGAGCGCCCGGGGTAAAGACGCGGGGGCGCGGCCCGGAGTCTAAGTTTTTTTAGACGGTCACCAGATGGAGGGGACGGACGACTCGTCGAATTCGAGCGCGTCGCCGTCGGGGAGGATGTGGATGAGGCGCGCGCCGCGTGCGCGCAGGGGCGGCCCGAGCAGGCCGACGCGGTGGCAGTTGGCGCGCGGCTCCCTGTGCGCGGTGAGCGGCCGCGACTCCGAGCACATCAGCGTGACGCGCGAGTCGGCGGCCAGCTCCATGATCCGTTCGAGCCCGCGGTTCAGCTCCTCGGTCGGCGCGACGACCTTCCCGCCGCACTCGGGCAGCCACTCGTAGCCGATGCCCGCCCGCTTCAGGCTCGCCGCCAAGACCTGCCCGTTGAACTGCGGCCACCGCGAGCGCGCCGCGCTGCGCACGTCGCACAGGACTTCGATCTCGTACTGTCTCAACAGCGCGAGGAAATCGGCCCAAGCGTGCCGGCCGTGGCCGATGGTGTAGATGACGGCCGTCGGGTTCGTCGTCGCTTCAGTCATATGAACCTGAGCCTCGGGCGCGGCGAAGGATACCTCTTTCACTTCGAGAGCGAGTCGAGCGGCCCGCCCGGCCTGATGATCCCTTTCAAGTCCGCGTACGGCACGACGACGGCCGGCGCGCCCGCGGCGTAGGCGCCGAGCTGGTAGTAGTCGAACGTGAAGGCGAGCCCGCGCGGCGTGACCGTCCAGTTCTGGTAGTTCTCGGCCGAAGGCTTCGCGCCCGCCGCGATGCCCTCGTCGTCGAGGTAGGGCTGGCCGCCGCCGCCGGGGTAGTCGGCCGAGTCCCTGTTCCACCGGTGCAGTTGTCGGATGGCGACCTCGGAAATCTTGCCGAGGTAGTTCGAGCCCGGCCTGAAGAGGTCGGCGAGCGAAAGCACGCGGCCGGACTTCACGTCGTAGTTGATGACGTGGAAGGCGTGCGAGCCGTGCGCCGCGCCGTGCTCGTAGTAGTCGATGGGAAACTCGACGCTGATGAGGTCGTCGGTCAGGAGGCGCATCGTGTAACGGATGTCGAGCGAGTCCTCGGCCGCCTCGGGCATGTAGTCCTTCTCGCCCCGCTTCGGCCCCGCGTCCTTCTTGAAGTCCGCGACCTCCTTCGTCACGAAACCCTCGGCCAGTTGGTTGAACTTCTCCGCGCCCTCGACCTGCGGGTACTCCGCGCGGACGGAGTACCCGATCTTCTTGCCGCCTTCTTTAAGCTTCTTCGTCGTGACGGCGGCGCCGCCCGTCTGCCGGGGCTGCTCGACCAGGTAGAACCACTGCTCGCCGCCGCCGGCCGGCTTCGTCCAGTTGCCGGTGAGGCTCGCCTCGGGCTCGTAGTCCTTCTCCTCCCACTGCCCCTTGAACGCGCCGGTCTGCTTCGCGCCGTCGAACTCTTCGAGCGCGAGTTCGCCCTTCGCGTTGACGGAGCCCTTGAGCGTCAGCTCGCCGCCGCGCCCCTCGTACGAGTAAGAGCCCGAGACCTCGCCGCCGGCCCCGCGGCGCAGCGTCATGCGCACCGGGTAGTCGCCGACGTTGCCGCGGAAGAGTTTCTGTTCGCCGGCCTGCGCGTTTGCACGGGGGGCGGGCGCGAGCAGGATCATTAACGTCAAGAAGCAAAGGATGGCGAGGGGTCGTGTGTTCATCTCTTTAATTTTTTCCGATGGATTGGGCCGCGCCATTCAGCCGCGGCGGGAGATTTCGGCGCGCAGCTCTTCGGCCGTCAGTTGGACGAGGCGCCCGCCGCTGAACAGCTCGTCGCGCGTCACGTCGAGGTGTGCGAAAGGAGGCTTGGGGAAGGCGTCCATCTCCGCGTCGTCTTCAAAATCGATCTCGGCGAGGAGGAGGCCGCGCAGCTCCCCGAGGTAGACGTTGACGGAGACGAGCCGCCCCTCGTGCCGGAGGTAGTAGCGGTTCTTCCGCAGCTCGTTGGCCTCGAAGATCGAGAGCGCCTCGTACTCGGCCCGGTTGAGGTAGAGCGTCGTGAGCAGGGCGCGCCCGAAGTCCGGCGGGGCGGGCGTCTGCTTCTGCGAGAGCTTGAGGCTCCACTCGCCCGTCGGCACCCAGCGCGACTTGCGCAGGCGCAGGCGCGTGTTCGTGATGTAGTTGTCCGTGATCTGCGCGTGCTCGTCGCGCAAAGAGACGCCTTCGGGCAGCCCGCCCAGAAGGTAGCGGCGCTGGCGCTCGACGCGCACGTACCTCGGCTCGTGGTCGAGGATGTCACGGACGCGGCCCGGCCCGACGCCCTTCATGCGAAGGCCAGCTCCTCCTCGCGCGCTTGCAAAAACTCGTCGGGCTCGACGATGTGGCCGGCGATGGCCGAGGCCGCGACCACGTAAGGACTCGCCAGGTAAACTTTGCCGGGGCCGGAGCGCCCTGGGAAGTTGCGGTTCTGCGCGCTGACGGTGACCTGATCCGGCGACTTCGACGCGCCCGGCCCGGCGTTGATGCAGGCGCCGCACGAGGGGTCGATCAGCTCCGCGCCCGCGCGCTCGAAGATTTCGATGTAGCCGCGCGCGCGTGCGTACTCCTTAATCTTCTGCGAGCCGAACTGTAAGTAGAGGTGGACGCCGGGCGCGACGCGCTGGCCCCGCTCGACGGCGCGCCGCAAGACCGCCGCGTACATGTCCATGTCGGCCATCTTGCCGCCCGTGCAAGAGCCGCCGTAGGCGATGTCTATCTTGACCGGCTCGTTCAAGTCAGAAATCGGCAGACCGTTGCGCGGGTCGCCCGGCGTCGCCACCATCGGGCGGACTTCGCTCAAATCAATCTCGAAGCTCGCGGCGTACTCCGCATCAGGGTCGCTCTTGAGGAAGCCGCCGCGTATCTCCTCCTCGGAGAGCCCGCGCGTCCTCTTCAGGTATTCGAGCGTGACCTCGTCGGGCTCGATGATGCCGGTGAAGCCGCCGGCCTCGACCGCCATGTTGGTGAGCGTCGCGCGCTCGTCGATGTTCCAGCCGCGCAAGCCCTCGCCCGCGAACTCAAGCACCTGCCCGATGCCTTTGCCCTGCTTCATGTAGTCGGTGGCGAGGATGACGAGCATCACGTCCTTCGCCGAAACGTCCGGGCGCTTCTCACCTTTCAAAACAAAGCGGACGACCTCGGGGACTTTGACGCGGATGTCCTTCGTGTACCAGGCGTTCGCCATGTCGGTCGAGCCGACGCCGAAGGCGAAGCAGCCGAGCACGCCGGCCATGCAGGTGTGCGAGTCCGTGCCGATGACGAGTTGGCCGGGCAGCGCGATGTCTTCGACGACCGCGTTGTGGCAGATGGCCTCCGACCCGCGCTCCTCCGTCCCGCCGTAGAGGCGGATGCCCTGCTGCTCGGTGAAACTCTGCTGCGTGGTGGCGAGGCCGTTGGCGCGGTCGAGCAGCCCCATCCGCTTCTTCTCCTCCGGCATCACGCGCCCGATGAAGGTCAGATGGTCGCGGAAGGCGTAGACCGACTCGGCCTCGGTCACGCGCGCGTCCATGCCCAAAGCCTGTTTGAAAAGGCTCTCGGCCATCGGCGTCACGTACTCGTGCGAGAAGCGCACGTCCGCGACGGCGAAGAGCGCATCGCCGGGCTTGACCGCCTCGACGCCGACGCGCCCCGCGCGCACGAAGGCGTGGCGCGCGACGATCTTCTCGACGATGTTCATCGGCCGCCCTTTAGTCTCGACCGCGGGCGGCGTGACCTCGCCCGCGAGCCGCGCCTTGTTGTAGTTGAAGAGCCCGCCGTACTCGACTATCTGTTTGGAGATGGGGTCGAGCCCGCGCGTGAACTCTTCCAGCGGAATCTCCTCGCCGCTCTTGATCCTTTCAATCAGCCCGAAGTCGGTCGAAGTCAAGAGCCCGATGTTCTGACAGTTCTGCCCGTAAATCTTCTCGATGGTCTTGGCGATGACGAGCTGAAGCCCCGCCGCCTTCTCCGCGAACGGCGCCGTCTCGCGCGAGCTGCCGCACCCCTTCGACAGCCCCGACACCACGACCGCGAACCCGCCGTTCTTCACCTCGTCCTTCTTAACCGCCCCCTCCCTCATCCCCACATACACGTACTCGCCCAACGTCTCGTCGTAATAAAAGCAGACCCACCCCGGCGTGATCTCGTCCGTCGAGATGTTGTTCATCAACGCCCGCCCCGGCTCGTATTCAAAATTCTCGCCCGCCTCCAACTGCCGCCTGACGAGCGACACGTCCTCCGTCAGATAGAGCACGCGCCCCTCGAACTTCAAACGCCCGGGCCGCTTCGCCGTCTTCTCAAGCGTCATCGTCATTCCCCTTATTCAATATGGATTATCTGATGAATCCCCGAAAGGACGATTATAAACGACGCCCGCCGAAACTCGCACCCGGTCAACGTACGCCCGTGAACCTATGCCCGGCCGCCTGTTGCGCCGGGCCGCCGCGCCGCGGTATAAATCGTGGCACCGAACCTCGAACATTAAGGACGTTGACGCGGGACGTGGGCGGGAGTCTTCGCCTTGCCGTCTCCTCCGTCAGATGTAGACACAAGGAGGGAAACCGTGGGGGTCAAGTTAGCGGTCATCTACTACAGCGCGACGGGGACGACCTACAGGCTGGCGCAGGCCGTCGCCGAGGGCGCCGAGGGGGCGGGCGCGGAGGTGCGCCTGCGCAAGGTCAGGGAGCTGGCGCCCGAGCAGGCCATCGCGTCGAACGAGGGCTGGTCGCAGCACGTGCAGGAGACGCAGGACGTGCAGGAGGCGACGCTCGACGACCTGACCTGGGCCGACGCCGTCATCTTCGGCACGCCGACGCGCTACGGCCTGCCCACCGCGCAGCTCAAGCAGTTCATCGACACCACGGGGCCGCTCTGGGCGACAGGCAAGCTCGTCAACAAGGTCTGCTCCTCCTTCACGAGCGCGGCGACGATGCACGGCGGGCAGGAGTCAACCATCCTCGCCCTCAACAACACCTTCTACCACTGGGGCGCGCTCATCGTCGGCCCCGGCTACGCAGACCCGATCCAGTTCCAGTCCGGCAACCCCTACGGCGTCTCCTTCAAGAGCGACAACGGGCAGACGCGCCCCGACGAGACGGCCCTCAACGCCGCGCGCTTCCAGGGGCGCCGCGTCGCCGAGGTCGCCGCGCAGTTTGCAAAAGGAGCGTGAACCGTGAACCGTAAACCGTGACAAGATAAAACCTGCTCTTACTTGTCACGGTTTACGATTCACGGTTTACGCTCTTAAAGTTTTCCACAAAACGGCCATGAGATTTCCACCTGTGGAAATTGCCTGTTGATGAACTTTTCAGATGTCTTGAAAAGCAGAAAAATGGGGCAATTTCGCTCTAAATTTTTTTTGAAAAAAAGTCTTGACAGCCTCGGGACGTGTGCGTATAGTCCGGCTCCCGTCGCGGTTGTTACGGCAGCCGCGGCCGGCGAGGGGATCGGCAGATTGAGGCGGAAACGTTTCAGTCTGAGGACAGCGACAAGCGGCAAACGTCGCTGCCACTGACGCCCCGGCCGAGGCCGAAAGGCCTGCGCAGGGAGGATACCGACGGGTGCTTCCCGAGCCGCGCGGATAAAAACGCGACGGCGCTTCGACGGAGTAATTAACCGACGGAGTAGCGAACGCCGCTCAACTTCGGTTGAGCCTCGTTGTCCAGAACGTAGACTGGAGGTGGAGGTAAAGCCACCAGAACAAAAACCAAGAGGCACCAGGCCCTCGGGCCTGAGAGGTTGACGGAAGTTAGCCCGTGCCGACCGGGGGTGAGCCGCCGCAGGCACACGCTTCGGAATATAAATCAGGCAGCCTGTCGCGTGTACAAGCAAGGGTTGCCGTCCCCCAGAATCGCTTCGGCGGTTCAAAGGGATACCGGGATCGGGCTGCTGCCTTCGGGTAGCAGCCCGGTTTCTTTTTGCGCCGCCCTTCATCGGCCCGCCACCGCCCCGCTCTTAAGACTCCCGAAAATTCCTGTTCGCACCGCCCGGATAAGTTTATTATGCGTTCGGCGAAGCGGGGCGTTCTCTATTAACGCTCTCGGTCATGTCTCCCGAAACCTTCCAACCCCTCCGCGCGCCTTGACCATGAAGCGAAATAAATTCACCCGCAGAGATTTCCTCAAACAGAGCGCGCTGGCGGCCGCGGCGGCGATCGTCTTGCCGGCGCGGGCGGGCGCGGTAGTTCTCGGCGCGCAGGCGGGGCTCGGCAAGACGAGTGCGCCGCGCAAAGTTGTGATCCTGGGCGGCGGGCTGGCGGGGCTTTCGGCGGGGTACGAGTTGACGAGGGCCGGGCACGACGTGAAGGTGCTCGAAGCGCAGGAGCGGCCGGGCGGGCGCGTGCTGACTTTACGCGCTTTCGACGAGGGGCTGTACGGCGACGCGGGCGCGGCGCGCATCCCCGACAACCACGAGTGGACGCTGCGCTACGTCAAAGAGTTCAATTTGAAGCTCCTGCCCTTCTACCCCGACGCGGGCGTGTTCGCGAAGGTCAGGCGCGGGCGCCGCGAGGAGGTCGGGTGGGAGCAGTTCGCCGAGGCGGTCGAGGACTACGTCGGCATCGAGCTGGACGAGACCGGGCGCTGGCACAAGATCGAGGGCGGCAACGACCTCCTGCCGCACGCCTTCGCCGAGAGGCTCGCGGGCAAAGTCGTCTACGGCGCGGTCGTCTCGAAGGTGGAGCAGGAGAGCACGGGCGCGCGCGTCACCTTCAAACGCGCGGGCTCGAACGAGACTTTGCCGGCGGACTACGTCGTCTGCGCGATCCCTTTCGCCGTGCTCGGCCGCGTGGAGTTCTCGCCGCGCCTCTCCGAGCAGAAGCTCAAGGTGAGGGACGAGCTGACCTACGAGCTGGCCGCGCGCGCCTTCATGCAGACGCGCGAGCGCTTCTGGGAGCGTTCGCGCCTGAACGGGTTCGCGGCGATGGACTTGCCCGCCGAGTTCTGGCCCTCGACCTTCGGACAGCCCGGCCGCCGCGGCGTGCTACAGGCTTACGTGCGCCACCGAACCGCGACCGAGTGGGCGAAGAAGGACGAGGCGGGACGCATGGACGCGGCGCTCGCGCTCACGGAGCAGGCGGTGCCCGGCGTCCGCGCCTCATACGAGCGCGGCGCGGTGAAGTGCTGGGGCGAAGACCCTTGGGCGGGCTGCGCCTGGACGCACCCTTCGGGGCAGCAGCTCGTCGCCGTCAACGCGCCCGAGGGGCGCATACACTTCGCGGGCGAGCACGCCTCCGTCTACGCCTCCTGGATGAACGGCGCGCTCGAATCCGGCAACCGCGCCGCCCGCGCGGTCAACGAGGCCGCCGGGCGCGAGGCAAAAGCTTAGGGCAGACGTTCGGGAAGAGAGTTGCTGACCACCGTCCTTATCATCGCCTCAATCCTTCTGGGCGGCGCCGCGTTGTGGGCGGCGCTCGTGCGCGCGCGCGAGTCGGGCGAGCTGCGTGCGTGGCTCGGGCGTGAGCTGTCGTCCCTGCGCGAAGGCTTGGAGTCGGAGCGGCAGAGAATCGGGCGCAACGAAACGCGGCTCGACGCGCTGGCGGCGGCGCAGGAGGAGTCGAGTCGAAAGAGCGAGGCCGTCGTCAACGAGAGTGCGGCGCAGTCAACCTCCGAGAACACGGGCGCAGACTCTGCGCCGGCCGAGACGGACGCGGCGGAGAAGAGCGAGGAGCCTTCCGACGTGTACGCGGTCGCGCGCGCGATGGACGACTTCTTCAACGACACGACGCACCCGCGCGAGCTGCTCGGGCACGAGGGGTTCCGGCGCGGCGTCGAACTCTCGCTCGGCCCGGAGACGACGACCCGCAGCCTGCTCGCGCGGGCGGCCGAGGGCAACGCGCTCGTCGCCTGCGTCTCGCTCGAAGCGCTGGCGCGGCGCGAGGGCGACGACGAGGAGGTCGTCGAAGTCATCCTGCGCGACATCAACGCCTACTTCTACTGGCCGCGCTTCTACGCGCTGCGCGCGCTGGCCGCGCACGCGGGAGGCCGCGACGTGCTCGCCCCCCTGCTCGTCCGGCTCAACTCGACGTGGCGCGAGCCGATGCCTTTGCAGGCGCTGCGCGAGTTCATCGCCGAGCGAGTCGCGGCCGGCGACACCATCAGCCCGCGCGACCTCACCGACGAGGCCGACGCGCTCAAGCTCGGCCCGGAGCATTGGAACGAGGTCTGCGCCACGCTCGACGCGATAGACGTGCAGCTCCCGGTAACGGCGCGCGGGGAGCTTGCGCGGTGGCGAGGCTCGCGCCAGACGGCCGAGTTTGTTAAGTCCATCGGGCGCGTGTGGGAGGAGGACGGGCGCGAGGTCTTCATGCTCGACTCGGTGGCCGCGCACGTCGCGGAGTTGGAGGCGGCGGTCAAACGCGAGCCCGCGCGGTCGGTGCTGCTGGTCGGCGAGTCGGGCGCGGGGAAGACGGCGCTCGTGCGCGCGCTCGCCGCGCGCCTGCGCGGGGACGACTGGCTCGTCTTCGAGGCCGCGCCCGCGGAGGTTTTGGCCGGCCAAATCTACATCGGCCAGATCGAGGAGCGCGTGCGCGTTATCGTCCAACAGCTCGCGGGTAAGCGCGTCCTCTGGGTCATGCCGAACTTCCACGAGGCGCTGTGGGCCGGCCGCCACCGCTACAGCCCGACGGGCGTGCTCGACCTTCTGCTGCCGCACATCGAGAGCGGCGCCGTCCGCCTCGTCGGCGAGGTGCCGGCGCGCGCCTACGAACAGCTCGTGCGCCTGCGCCCGCGGCTGCGCACCGCGATGCAGACGTGCCGCCTCGTGCCGCTCTCGGACGACGAGACGCTGGAACTCGGACGACGCTGGGCCGAACGTGGAACGAAGAGTGTTGAGAGTGAGGCTCAAGTCGTCGCGCCGCGCGCGTCGGGGCGGACGCTGCGCGAGGCTTTGCAGCTCGCCAAGCAGTACCTCGACGACAAGGCCGCCCCCGGCAACCTCCTGCTGCTGCTCGAAGCGACCGACCGCCGCCTGCTCGCCGAAGGTCGGGCCGTGGATGAAGTCAAACTCGACGACCTGCTCGTCACGCTCTCGCAGTTGACGGGCCTGCCCGTGCAAATGCTCGACGAGCGCGAGGGGCTCGACCTCTCGGAGCTGCGCGCCTTCTTTGAAAAGCGCGTGCTCGGCCAGCCCGAGGCCGTGGACTGTCTGGTCGAGCGCGTCGCGATGATTAAGGCCGGCCTCACAGACCCGACGCGCCCTCAGGGCGTCTTCCTCTTCGTCGGCCCGACGGGCACGGGCAAGACCGAGATCGCCAAGACGCTCGCCGACTTCCTCTTCGGCTCGCCCGAGCGGATGATCCGCCTCGACATGAGCGAGCTACAGACCTGGGAGTCGCAGGGGCGCATCCTCGGCGAGACGGACGAGACGAGCGAGAGCGCGGCCCTCGTCAACCAGATCCGCAAGCAACCCTTCTCCGTCGTCCTCCTCGACGAGTTCGAGAAGGCGCACCCGTCCGTCTGGGACTTGTTCCTGCAAGTCTTCGACGACGGCCGCCTGACCGACCGCCGCGGCAACACGGCCGACTTCCGCCACTCGGTCATCATCATGACCTCGAACCTCGGCGCGACGCTCCCGCACGGCGCGAGTGTCGGCTTCTCGCAGGAGCAGGCGCAGTTCGCCGCGGGCTCGGTCGAGCGCGCCGTGGGCCGCGCCTTCCGGCGCGAGTTCGTCAACCGCATCGACCGCGTCGTCGTCTTCCGCCCGCTCGGGCGCGGCGTGATGCGCGACCTTTTGCGCAAGGAGCTGAACGACGTGCTCACGCGGCGCGGCCTGCGCACGCGCCAGTGGGCGGTCGAGTGGGATGAGTCGGCCGTCGAGTTTCTTTTAGAGAAAGGCTTCACGGCCGACCTCGGCGCGCGCCCTTTGAAGCGCGCCGTCGAGCGCTACCTGCTCTCGCCGCTCGCGCTGACCATCGTCAACCACCAGTTCCCCGAAGGCGACCAGTTCCTCTTCGTCCGCTCCTCCGCGGACGGCGGCTCGCTCGACGTGCAGTTCGTAGACCCCGACGCGCCCGCCGAAGGAAAGGCGGCGGCCGAAGAGTTTGACGAACTCCCCTTCGACGAAGAGGCCGCGCGCGAGCTGCGCCTCGAATCAATCGCGCTCGACCCGAAGGGGACGCCCGAGGAGCTGCGCTTCCTGCAAGAGCAGTACGACGAGGTCGCGTCCCGCGTCGAGGACGATGCCTGGCGCGAGCGTAAAGAGAGAGCGCTCGGCGAGATGCAGTCGGCCGACTTCTGGTCTTCGAACGAGCGCTTCTCGGTGCTCGGCGCCGTCGAGTACATGGATCGCATCGAGGCCGGACTCGACACCGCCGGCTCTCTCCTCGCGCGCCTGCGCGGCGACCGCAAGCGGCTCCCTTCCGGCCTCGTCGCGCGCCTCGCCGAACAGCTCTACCTGCTCGACTCGGCCTGCCGCGGCATGGCCGAAGGGGAGGCGCGCGACGCCTTCCTGCTCGTCACGGCGGGGCGCGAGCCCGGGGCCGACCGCGCCCGCAGCGACGACTTCGCGCGCACGCTCGCGCGCATGTACCGCCGCTGGGCCGAGCGCCGCCGGATGAGAATCGAGCTGTTGGAAGAGCACGACGGCGCGCGCTCGAACGGCGCGGGCGCGGAGGAGTACCGCGCGCTCTTCGCCGTCTCCGGCTACGCGGCCTACACGATTCTCCGGCACGAGGCGGGCCTGCACGTCCTCGAAACGCCGCAGGACGAGAAGTCATCCTTCCGCCGCGTGGCGGCCTCCGTCCGCGTCGTCGGCCAGCCCGAAGAGCCGCCCGGGCGCGGCGGACGCGAAGCGTTGCGCGAGCAGGCCGAGCGCGCTCTCTCGACCGAAGCGCAGGCGCCGCAGCCGCAGGTCGTCCGCCGCTACCGCGAAGAGCCCTCGCCGCTCGTCCGCGACTCCGCGCGCGGCTGGCGTACCGGCCGGCTGGAGCGCGTCCTCGACGGCGACTTCGACCTCATGGGATGAAGTAGGCAGCAGGCAGTCGGCAGCCGCCCCGCGTTTGGAACGTTGCAAGGTCAGTCCAAAAATTTCGGTAGCAACCGTTAACCCGCCTGTTGACCAACGTCTACCACCTGCCGACTGCTGCCTCTGCCGCCTGCCTACTTTTTTACATCTTGCTTTCCCCACGGGTCGGGTTTAAGCTGCCATAACCCGTGTGGCGCCTCGGCCGCAAGTAAGGTGCTTCAAGGGCTTGCACACCGTACAGCACGACCGGCCCCGGTCGGCCGTAGCGTCTGCCCAGGCGCGCCGCACGTGACGGGGTCTTTAACGTCTCAGACAGTCTCCAGCTCTCTCCCGAGAATGCCGGCCCGGCCGGCCGCAGTATCAACGACGGCGAAGGGTTCGGACGCGCAAGCGCCCGACGACCCCCGAGGCGCGGCGTCGTCGCCGTGCCAGTGTCGCGCAGCGGCGCGGCATCGACCTTAACCCTTTAACCGGACTCGCGCGCCGCACTTGCCCCAAACTACTCATTTGCTGACGCGCGGCGCGAGAACACCGGAATCAAAAGAGAGGAGGGATAGTCCTCACATGGACTTCTCGAACAGCCCCCGTGTCACGCACGCACCGGCCGCGGCCGGCGCACCCGCTTCCCGCGACGAGGACGCGCTCCGACGTTGCACCCTTTCCAACTCATTCTTAAAAGCCGGCGATTATGAAGGCGCCGTCGAGGCGCTCGAAGGACTCTGGCGCGGCACTTGTGGGCGCCCCGCGGCCGACGGATTAGGCGCGCGCGCGGCGGCCGAGGTGCTGTTGCAGGCCGGGCGCCTGACGAGCGCGCTCGGCGGCGCGCGCCGCATCGAGGGCGCGCAGGAGGCCGCCAAGAATCTCCTGAGCGAAGGCGCCGGCCTCTTCGAGCGGCTCGGCGACGCACGCAAGGTCGCCGAGGCGCGCACCGACCTCGGCGTCTGCTACTGGCGCGAGGGCGCGTTCGAGGAGGCGCGCGTCGTCCTGCGCGCGGCGCTCGAAGGGCTCGCGCGCGAGGACGCCGAGCAGAGGGCGCTCGCGCTCACGCGACTCGCCATCGTCGAGCTGTCGGCCGGGTGCAACCGCGCGGCCGTCGAGGTGCTCGCCGAGGCCGCCCCGCACGTCGAGGCGAGCGGGAGCGACGTCATCCAGGGCAACTTCCATTCGGAGCGCGCCAACGCCTTCGTCGCGCTGGCCGACGCGGGCGACGCCGAGATGCTCGACCGCGCGCTCGTCGAACACGCGGCCGCCAGCTTCCACCTTGAGCAGGCCGGCCACACGCGCTACCTCGCTAACAACGAGAACAACCTCGCCATCCTCTTCAACCGCATCGGCCGCCACGAGGAGGCGCGCGAGCACCTCGCGCGGGCGCGCAAGCTCCACGCCTCCCTGAAGGACGCGGTCATCGTCGCGCAGTGCGACGAGACGCTGGCGCGCGTGCTCGTCGCCGAGGGCCGGCACGAGGAGGCCGAGCGCGTCGCGCTCTCCGCCGTGCGCGTCTTCGAAGACTGCGACCGCCAGGCGCTCCTGGCCGAGGCGCTGACGACGCTCGGCGTCGCGCAGGCGCGCGGCGGCCGGCACCCGGAGGCCCACCAAAGCCTCGCGCGTGCCGTCGAAGTCGCGGAGGTCGCGGGCGACCGGACGGGCGCGGGTCTGGCCGCGCTCACGCTCACCGAGGAGTTGGGCGCAGACCTCGACCACGCCGAGCTGTGCGACGCGTTCGAGCGCGCGCACGGCCCGCTCGCGGGCACGCGCGACCTCGACACGCTCTCGCGCCTGACCGCCTGCGCCCGCCGCGCGTTGGAGTCGTTCATCTCTTCGCGCGGTGACGGCGAAGGGGTCGAGGCCGCCCCGTCCGAGGAGAGGTGGGAGGGGTTCTCGCTGAAGGCGGAGGTGCTGCGTTACGAGGCGGAGCTGATCTCGCGCGCGCTGCGCGACGCCGACGGCGTGGTCTCGCGCGCGGCGAAGCTGCTCGGCTTCAGGCACCACCAGACCTTCGTCGCGCTCCTCAACAACCGCCACAAGGGGCTGCTCGGCGAGCGCCGCCCCGTCATCCCGCGCCGCCGCAGCCTCATCCGCCGCCCGCACCGCCAGGCCCAACACGCCGGCAAAAAAGGGTGAGCCCCGACGGACGCTATTCACCACGGAGACACGGCTCCGAAGTTATATAACTTCGGAGCCGTGTCTCCGTGGTGAATTAGGAAACTATACTTCCAAGAGAGTTATAAAAACCGTTCCTACTTAACGTAGCCCCGACAGGCGCGACTTGATACGGCGGAACTCTTCGGAGTCGCGCGGGTGCGCGGGCGTCCGGCCGAGCGCGGCGACGACCTGGCCGATGACCTCGACGCGGCTCGCGGGGTCGGGGTGGTCGCTCGCGGCGGCGTCCTCGCTCTCGCGGCCGCCCTCGCGCTCGTTGAGGCGCTCGAAGAAGTTTGCCATGTCGCGCGGGTCGAAGCCGGCCTCGGCCAGGAGGTGCGCGCCCTCCGCGTCGGCCTGTAGCTCGGCCGCGCGGTTCGACCTCAGAAAGAATCCGTTCACGCGGGCGCCGAACGCCGCGGCCGCCACGCGCCAGAAGTCGCCCTGGCCGACGCCCGCGACCGTGTTGACGACGCCCATCGCCGTCCGCGCGAGGTAGGCGCGCGAAGCCTGCGTCGTGCCGTGACGCAGCGAGACGTGCGCGATCTCGTGCGCGAGCACGCCCGCCAGTTCGCCCTCCGTGCGCGCGGCTTTGATCGCGCCCTCGTTGACGAAGACGTAGCCGCCCGGCAGCGCGAAGGCGTTGACCTCGGGCGAGGCGACGACGACGAACTTGTAAGGGAACCTGTAGCCGGGCGCGGCCGCCGCGACGCGCTCGCCGAGGCGCTGCACGTAAGCCTCCGTGCGCTCGTCGCGGACGACGACCACCTGCCGCATGATCTCTTCGGCCGAGGCTTCGCCGAGTTGGATGTCCTGCTCGGGGCTGAAGAGGTTGAAGCCCGCGGAGGCGTGCGGCATGGCGGCCTGGTTGCCGCCGCCCGACAGCGCGCCGCCGCACGCCGTCTGCAACGCCAGCAGGGTTAACAACAACCACCCCTTAACCTTGCCCGCCCGCATCGCCCTCTTAAGCCTCCACTTGCTCCCGACTCTTTCGCGCGCCGCGCGCGTTACCCGGAACTTTGCAAACGCCGGGCCGCGCCGGCCGGAGCCCGCGTAAGCGCAACGACGCACAGGCTTTTACGGCGCGCGCAGTCAGGCCGCGCGCCCGCGCGTCTTGTAGTCAGACAGAAACGTCCGGCGCGTCAAATATCGAAATAGTACGTGACTCGGCCGGACTGAGGGCGCGGCGGAGAGGCCACACGAAGCTACAACTTGCCGACAACCGAACCGCAATCATGTGGCAATCATTCAAGTGACACAGGGGCGAAGGCGGCGCACGCCGCGCCGCCTTATCCTGCCGACGCTCGCGCCCGCTGGCGCGCATACTTCAGGGCAGGAGATACGTATGAACAAGCAATTTTCAAAGAGACTCTTGAACGTTAACCTCACGTGCTTCATGCTCGCGCTGCTCTTCCCCTCGGCGTTCGCGTCTTCGGCGCGCGCGCAGGGAAGCCCGCCCGTTTTGAAAAAGCAGGGCGCGGGGCCGCAGCGGCAGGCCGCACGCGCCGCCCAGGACTCGGACGACGAGGATGAAGCGGACGAGGCGGACGCGCGGCCGACCGCGTCAGACCCGGCGACCGTCCTGCGCAAGGCGCGCTTCGTCTTCGTCCACTCGGACACGGCGTTCGTCAGCGGGCACGAGGTCGAAGCCTCGCTCCTCAAGCGGAAGGAGTTCAAGGCGTGGGGCATGGTCGTCACGCGCAACGAGGCGCAGGCCGACCTCGTCATCGAGATCACGCGCAAGCCCCTCACGCGCCGCTTCACCTTCTCCGTCATCGACCCGCGCACGTCGGAGGTCGTCGCCAGCGGCAAGACCCGCTCCGTCCTCTTCGGCAAAAAGATTCCCAACAAGGTCGCCGAGAAGTTCGCCAACCGCGTGAAGGTCTATCGCCCGTACCCTTAAAAAGTGGACAGTAGTCAGTAGTTCAGGAATAAGAAGCGGCGCGGCTCTCATCGGTTGATAAAGAGAGCCGCGCCGCCTGTTCTTCTACTGCCTACTGTCTACTTCTTTCCTCACGCGCTGACCGACGGCGCGACCTTGCCGGAGAAGTCGGAAGGCGAATCCTTGTCGCCCCCGCCTTCGGGCTTCGCGGAGAACTTCTCCGCCCAGCGCACGCGCCCCGTGATCTGCATGACGACGAAGAGCGTGAGGACGGAGCCGACGGTGACGGCGAGCCCGGTGAAGCCCTTGAAGAAGAAGGCGTAGGAGAACATCACGAGGTAGATGAACTGCGCGAGCCCCGCCTCGCGCGCCGCGAAGCGCGTCCCGACCACGAGGCGCAGGTAGCTGATGACCAGGAAGATCGAGACGACCGACGAAATGGCGAACGCCGTGTGGATCGAGACGTGGTCAACCAGGTACGCCAGCAGCAGGTGGAACGAGAAGAAGGACGCCGCGAGGAAGAAGTAGTTCATCGGGTGCAGCTCGATGCCGCGCATCGTCGTGATGATGAACATCAGGAAGAAGAAGAAGAAGAGCGAGACCGGCGC
>Ga0213876_10000289_pt1 | contig 45746 bp, 32 predicted proteins | sample BarmaccomBMRX_R9_FD_160113 | JGI IMG/M metagenome (GOLD analysis project Ga0213876, IMG submission 160113) | Root-associated microbial communities from Barbacenia macrantha in rupestrian grasslands, the National Park of Serra do Cipo, Brazil - RX_R9 | ecosystem: Host-associated > Plants > Roots...
GCGTACCGCCGAGGGCACCGGCGGCGAAAGCTGAGACGAAGAAGGCCGTGAAGAGACGCGCGGCTTAAACTGCAAACCGGACATCTAATGTGCTACTAAATGCGGACATCTTCACGTGCTACGAACAGGGTTTGTTGACGGCCTGTAAGGTAGCAGATGAGATGTCCGCTTTCTGGCGGTAACGGGTAGAAGCTTTCTGGCTGGCTGACGCAGGTGCCCGCGCCTCCGCCGTGCGAGCTCGTTATTGCTTTCTCACCCGGAGATGCTTAGAGTAGCCCCGCTCATGCCTATCATCCTATCAACCCGGCGAGGGGCTTCATGGAACAAAAGGAAGAGGACGCGCGCGGGGGACAAGAGTCCCCCACAGACAGCACTCTGATTAACGACGCGTCCGAAGGCAGCCCCGCCCCGCCCCCCGACGGAGGCGGCGCGGACGTGCGCTCAGACCCCTTGAGGCCCGTGTCCGAGTGGCCGTTCGTCGAGGCCACGTTCGACTTCTTCGCCGACGGCCAATACACGTTCGGCGTCCGCCTGACGCCGCGCCCCGCGCCCTTCGAGGGGCTGGACTCCGAACGGCGCGCCGCGACCCTGAAGACCTACCGCGCCATACACGAACAGCTCAACGGCCCCGGCGTGACCTTCTACGCCGAGACCAACCTCGCGCTGAACTCCGGCGGCACATTGGCACGCACGGCGCTGAACGAGCGGCAGTGCGCCGAGGTGTTGAAGATGGTCGCGGCCGTCGTCGCCTACCTCGAAGCAGACGGGCCGGACGCGACCTTCGAGGTGCAGGGGGTCGCACTCCCGTTGACCCTCAACCCGGAAGGGCACGAAGAGCCCCTGCCGCCCCTCTTTGAAATCGTCGTCCGGCTGGGCATCCGTCGCGACCCGAGCATCCTCTCACGCCCTCTCGACGGCGGCGAACAACTCGGCCCCGCCGAGGCGGAGGAGGTGAGCAGCGTCGTCGCGCCCGCCTTCCACGCCGCGGCAGACGACGGCAAAGGCGCGAGCGCGCCGGAGAAGTTCGCGGCCGACTTCGAACGGACTTTCGGCGAGTTGAGACTCGCCGTCAGCGACGGCGACGGCGGCGACGGCTCGAAGGGGTTCGGGCGGAGACCCCTCTGGGCCGTCCGGAAGGCACTCCTCGAAATCAGCATCGGGGCGAGCGGACAGGATAAGGGGCCGCTGTTCATGGCGCCCAGGCCGCTCGACAGAGCGCTCCGCACGGCGACCGTGCCGATGCCTTCGCTGCCCGAATGGGTTAAGGAGCCGCCTCCCCCGCAGATGCTCTTTTCGTCCGTAGACCTCGACGAGTTCAACCGGGCCTTCTTCGAAGCAGTGGACGACATCCTCGCGCCCGAGTCGGCCGCGCGTGTGTTCGAGCAGGCGAACGATGCCTATACGACCATCGCGCGCGGGCGCGAGTCGCTGGCGAAGAAGTACAGCCGGCATGGGGTGGGCTGGATGTTCGGCCCGGAGTCGCCGTTCACCGGCACGCCCGAACAGCTCGCCGCCGGGCGCGCGGCCTTCGAGCGGCAGGTGCGCGCGTCGCTCTCGGCGGCCTACTCCTTCAGCACCGTCGTGCAATTCCCCGTCGTCTGGCGTAAGCCGGTGCAGGAAGTGGCAGACGGCACGGTTGTGCTCACCGGGCAGGTGCGACCCGCCGCCGAACGCCCCGCGCTGGATGACTCCCGACTCTCGACCGGGCGGGTCAACGTCGGGGCCGCGGGCGAGCGTGGCCTGCTGACCTTCCTCTACGGGCCGCCGGACGACCTCGATGTCTCGGAGGTGGCGCTCGACCTAACGTTCGACGTGACGCACGTCGAGTACAATCCTGAGCCCGAGGGCGAAGCGACGGAAGACTCGGCGCCCAAAGTCGTCCGGCTAAAACTGCTGGCCCCTTGCCCCGACAGCCCGTCGCACATCGGCCCGGCAGGATCGACAACGACCGTCCCGCTCATCTCCCGCCGGTACCCGCCGCCGCCCACCATCATCGACGTGAAGGGCGAAGCGGGCGCCGGCTCTCGAACGCGTGACGCAGACCCGTCCGACCCTTTCGGCGGCGCCCTGGAATGGCACCTCGCGTACTCCTACGAATTTCCCTCCACGGCACACGACGAACTGCTCAGCACCGTCGCCTACAACACGGACTCCCGCGACTCTGCTGACGAAGACGGACAGCGGTTGACGACCGTCGGCGACGGCCGCGGCCACTCGCTCTTCGCGTCGCTCGCGCGCTTCAAAGCCGTCCACCTGTCTCTGCTGCCCGCGCTGTCCGAGCCAGAGAGCCCCAACTGGGCGGCGGCCGTCCGTGTCTTCGCCGACCGCGTTGAAGACGTAGCCAACTCCGACTGGGACACTCCCACGGAGCCGGCGACCGCGGCGAGTCCCGGCAACGTCGAGAACCACTACACGACCACAGACGTGACCGTCGAAGCCGTGCGCACCGTCACGATGGCGTGGGAGCCGGGACAAAAGAACGTGAGCGCGGCACTCTCCATCCTCCTGCTCTCGCCGGACGGCGACCCCGACTCCGACCCTCCGCCGCAACAGAAGGAGGAGGCGAACTCGGTCACGGCCACCTACACGCCGCCGCCGCGCGACCTGGGCAGGCACCGCGTGGAGGCCGGTTCGCTCAACGTCCTGTCGGCGGAGAACGCCCTCGTGTCCATGCGCGTGCGTCGCAACCTGTTCGAGCTGACTGACCCGGACGGCAAGCGTTGGTCGGTCAACGACGAGTTCGTCTACGAGACGCCGAGCTTCCGCGCGCGGCGGCCGGCGAGCCCGCTCATCGAAAGTGACGTGCCGATTGACGTGGCCCTGCTGCCGAACCTGGGGCGGGGCGTTGCGTGCGCGCCTCCGGCGGGGGGACTCTGTCGGCGGGTCTTCGTGATGCTGGAGAACCTGCTCGCGCGTCCGCTGCTCGCGGCCGGGTCAGGGGCGTTCGACGGCGCGGGTGCGAGGCGGCGCCTGGACTTAAGTTGCCAACTGCGGTATCGGGTCGGGCAGCCGGACGGGAGCCAGCCGGGGGAGGTTCCGGCCTACGCGGTGCTCCCCTTGATACATGCGCTCCCGGTTGAGGCGAGCGTCGCCGACCCGCCGCGGACGGAAGAGCTGAACCGACACGCCACGCTGATATCGCAGGCCATCCGCGACCTGTGCGTGAGCCGCGGAATTGCCTTCGGCCCGGCCGCCACCCACGAAGACACGTGCCTCGTCTTCGACATCACCCTGCACGCGCTGCTCGGCGAACCGAACACCCCGGTCTTAAAGCTGAGTAGACTGGAGCTCAAGCTGACCGACATCGACACGCTCTGAGCCCCGGCACCCAACCTCTTAACTTGATCCTTAGAACTGGCTTGATAAGACGGCCGGGAGTGTGGCGAGTGCGGTCTCTCCGCACTCGCCACACTCCCGGCCGGTTAAGTGACGCGGGTTACTGCTCGACCGGCGTCACAGGGTCGATGGGCTGCGCGCACGAGCAAGTCCTGCAACAGGTCGGCGGCGGCGGCGAGAACTTCGACGTGACGCGGAAGAGTCCCCAGATGCCGCCGTCGAACTGGAAGGAGTTGAACGTGCGGTAGAGGTAATCGCCCGTGATGCCGAAGGCACCGCCGGCATTTTTAATCACTTCGTCGTGGTGGTTCGACGGGCCGACGCCCCACTGCGCGCCCTTGACCTCGGAGAACGGGTTGTTCCCGAGAGCCGTCGAGCCGTTGACGTAGGGCTGCTCCTGCCACGAGTGGCCGTGCACGTCGAAGACGTTGTTGCGAGAGTGGCCGGTCGGTTGCAGCATGCGGAAGCGCACGGGCTGGCCGACGGTGGCCGTGAAGATCGGCGTCACGGGATCGAGCCCGCCGATCTGCGAGTTCGAGAGCGAGTTCGTGTAGTCGAAGTCGCGCGTCGATTGGCCGGAGTTGATGTCGCCCTGGCTGAGCTGCGTCCCCGGCCAGTAGTTGAGCCGCGTCCACATCGGCTCGGTGCGGTAGTTGACCGCCTTCTGCGCCGAGTCCTCCGCGTCCTCCTCGCCCGCCAGGTTCGGCACGGCCGAGCCGTCGGCGAAGCGGAGGTTCACGTCGTTCTGGAAGATGGCGACGAACTCGCGGAAGGCCGTCGCGCCGGAGGGCGTGACCGTCGCCTGCGCGCGCGAGGTCGCGTCTTCAATCCACGTCGAACCCTGCGGCTCGATGACGAGCGCGCCGAACGCGCCCTTGTTCGAGTGCTTGATGGGGTCGGACGAGATCAGGTTGACGGCGCCGAACTCGATGGGCACGGGCGTCGCGTAGCCGGTCGCGTCAATATTCAGGTCGCCCGCGTACCACTGGTAGGTGGTCTTGCCGCCGGGCTTGGCGGTCTGCGTCGGCATGAAGCCGACCTCCGCGCCGTCGCTTCGCGTCACGTCGTAGAAGAGGAGCTGCGGGTGCAGGCCCACCTTGCTCGACGGAACGACCTGGTTGGCGTTGAAGTCCTCCACGATCATCGGCATCGTGTTGTAGCCGGGCTTGTCCGGCACGACCGCCGGCAGCTTGTTGTTCAGCGTGACGTTGATGCACTCGCCCGCGGCGGCGCGCAGGATGAGCGGCTCGACGGGGACGCCGGCCTTGAGCTTGCCGGTGGTCGCATCGAGGTCGCTCGTGCGGACGTAGATGATCGCCGTCGGGTCGTTGAGCGGCCCCTGGTGGACGCCGCCCGCCGGGTCGGTGACGCTGAAGTTGTAACCGTTCTGCCCCGTGTATTCGAGCCGCCCGTTGGGCAGCACCGAGGCGGCGGTCACGGCCGTCACGTCGAAGTTACGCGCGGTCGCCGTCTTCGGGCAGACCCCGCTGAAGTCGCCGACGTTGGAGATGACCGGGCCGTGGCCGTTCGCGTTGTTCGGCAGCGGCGCGAGGTCGTTGCGCGTCATGTTGTAGGTGCGGAAGAGGCCCCAGAGGCCGTTCCACTGGTCGTCCACGGACGCGCCCGGCTGGTAGAGATAGTCGGACGTGCCGATGGCGTTCTTCGGCATGGTCGGCACGATGAACTCGTAGTGCTCGCTGATGCCCATCATCTGCGAGTTGCGGTAGCCGGAGTTCACGTCCGAAGGCTCGAAGAGCCACTTGATGCCGTGAATGCTGAAGTTGTGCCCCTCCTCGTGCGCGCCGACGAGGATGCGAATCTGCACCTTGTCGTTCTCGTAGGCGCGCAGGAGCGGCGTGTACGGGTCGCCGGGCTTCACGTCGGCCGTGAGCGCCGGGTAGAAGTTCGGCTGCACGTTGAAGGCCGGGTCGGCGCGCACCACGTCGGAGCGGTAGACCAGCGAGAGGTCGCCCGCGTCGCCCGCGGCCTGCGCGTTCGTCTGCGGGTTGCGGACGCGCAGCGGCACCGGCTCGTTGCGGTAGTTGACCGACATCGTGCCCACGTCGGCGGCCGAGACCGCCTCCGGGCACGGCGGCGCGTCGCCGCTCGGGCAGATGTTGGCCTTCTGGATCAGGATGGTGCTGCCGGTCTCCAGCGGCACCTCGTCGCGCACCGGCGGGTTAATCACGTTCGCCGGGTCGGGGAAGGCCCCGCCGTTCGACTTGTAGGCGAGCTGGTAGTCGGCGAACTCGAGCATGAACTCGCGGTAGTTGTCGCCGCCGCCGATGATGTTCGCCTTCCAGGTGGTCGGGCCGCCGTCGAAGCGCCCGCCCAGGGCCACGCCCGTCTCGGAGTCCTGCCACGTCGAGCCCTTCGGCTCGATGACGAGGCCCGCGTAGAGGCCGGTCTGCTGGTGCGTCGAGGGGCCGAAGTGGTCGTGCGTGAAGACCGTGCGCAGCGTCCGGTCTTGGCCGAGGTTGTTCGTCACGTCGTCGGCGTACCAGCGCTGGACGGTGGTCTGCGCACCGGCGACGCCGAAGTACGGGTGCGCCTTGAGGGCGAGCGTGGTCTTCGTCGTGCCGCCGTAGGCCAGGAGGCCGCCCGTGGCGTTGATGGCGTTGATGCGCACCTTCACCTCTTCGGGGCTGAAGGTGCCGTCCTCGTAGTTCCAGCCGTTGCCGGAGCCGTCCGAGGCGGTCACGTCGAACTTCACGAGGTGGATGTGCTGCCCGATGATGTCGGTCGGCGTGCGCACCTGGAAGTCGTCCACCGCGTACTCGCGCGGCAGCAGGTTGGTGTGATAGTAGGTGATGCAGTCGCCCGTGTTGGCGCGGAAGAAGAAGGGCTCGGGCGCCTTCGACCCGGCCTGCAAGGCGGCCACGTCGCCCCAGAGGGCGAGGATGCGCGACTGCGGGTAGTGCCAGCCGGCCTTGTTGAGCTTGATGTCGAGCTGGATGCCGGCCGCCTTGTAGACGCGCGGGTTGCCCGTGGGCTTGCCGTCGTCGGTGACGCACGGGTCGGCGAAGGGCGCGCCGGCCACCGCGGGCAGGCCGTTGGTCTTGTAGCTGCCCGGCGTGCCGTCCGTCATGAAGCTCGGGTGGAAGCGCAGCGAGTGGTACTTCATCGCCGCCAGCTCCACCGGCGTCCCGCCCTCGGGGATGGCCGTCGCGTTGGCGGTGACAAGCGTCTTGTCGAAGTCCAGGCGGGTGTGCGACTCGGTGAACGTGCCGCCGGTGATGATGTGGCGCGGCAGGCCGCCGTCGTCCACGGTGTCGAGCGGCGGGTGCGAGGGCCGGTGGCCGGCCTGCGCCGCGATGAAGAACGGGTAGCCGGGGTTACCCGCCCCCGAAATCACCGCCTGCCCGTTCGAGATGGAGACCGACGCCTCGGGCAGCGGCGGCATCACGTACTTCGCCATGTTCACCGGCGCGCCGCCGGGCAGGGGCACGATGGCGGGGATGGGCGTCCCCTTCTTGATCTCGGCGTCGGGCAGCGCGCGCGCGCCGGAGGCCGGCCGGCCGTTGATGTCGAGCAGCGTGCCCGACTCGAACACGTCGTGCGAGCGCCACAGCTCCCACATGCCCTGCGCGAAGTGCGGGTAGAAGTGGCAGTGGAAGATCGAGTCGCCCACGGTCTGGTTGCGGTTGCCCGAACCCTCGTGCGCGATCTCCAGGGTGAAGGAGCTGCTCGGCCCGATGGCCTGGCTGTCGAGGTAGGTCGAGTTGTCGCTGTCGGGCGTGTGCAACCACTGGTGCGCGTGCAGGTGGTGGATGTGGTGCTCCTTCGGCCCGGCGTGCACGATCCTCATCTTGACGTGGTCGCCGATGTAGCTGTGGTGCACGTTCGAAGGGTCTTCGGGGTAGAAAGCCTTCGTGGCTTTGTAGCCCTTCGTCGGGTTCGCGAGCGTGGCCGTGCACTTCCCGTTCTGGAGGTCGGTCTCGTCGCACGGCGTGTTGGCCGGCACGTCAACCACCATGGCCGGGTCGCCGACCGACCAGGCCGAGAGGAAGAACTCCTCGTAGGCGCACTCGGTGCAGCCCGCCTCGGGGCCGACGCCGAGGCGGTTGGCGAGAATCTCGGCGCCGATGCCGGCGATGCCGTAGTTGATGGCGAAGTTGTCGCGCACGCTGTGGAGCGTGTGCTTCAGGCCGCCCGCGCCCGTCTGGTAGAACTGCGGGAATGCCTGGAGCGCGCCCGCCTCGTCGTGGTAGACGATGCTGAACTCGCGGAAGGGCCAGTCGCGGTTCGGCTCGACGGGGTTGGGCGGGTAGATGCTGGCGTCGAACTTGCCGCGGCCCGGCCCCGTGATGATCGCGTTGAGGTCGGAGTGAACAATGATATTGTTCTTGTTCATGATCCGCAGGATCGGCAGCCCCGCGTAGCGGTGCCACCACGGGTAGGTGGCGTCGTAATTGATAATCGGGTGGTGGTCTGCCGTGTAGCCCTTCGTGGCGAGGAGCAGGTCGTTCTGCGAGACCTGGCTGCGGTACCACTCGGCGCCTTTCGGCTCGACGTTGACGACGCCGAAGAGGCCGGCGGGGATGGAGCCGCCGTCGCCCTCGCCGCCCGTCGTGGCGGCCGTGCTGTGCATGAAGTACGGGCCTTCGCGGTCGGCGTACCAGGTGTAAGTGATCTTGCCGCCGGGGCCGACGAGGCTGCTCGGGTTCTTCCCGACGTTCGAGCCGTCGCTCTGGATGCTGCCGACGAGCTGGAGCCCGGTGACGTGCATGCCGGCCGAGCGCGTGGCCGGCTGGTCGCCGTCGGTGGGCGTGGTCGCGAGCAGGTTCTGGAACTCGACCTGCAAGCAGTCGCCCACGTTCATGCGCAGCGTGAGCGGGCGCGGGCGCTTGTCGCCGCGCAGCCGGACGTTGCCGGCCTGGAGCGAGCCGTTGCCGCTCTTCGGCACGACGTAGTGGCGCAGGGAGAAGATCATGCCCTGCGGTTCGAGCGCGCCGAGGCGGTTCCAGAAGAAGACCTGGTCGAGCGCGACGACGCTGGCCTTGATGGTGCGCGCGCAGGTCGCGCCGCCGGACGTGGGGCCGGTGTAGCCGTAGTTAATCCTGGCGGCCTGCCACGTGGTCGTGTATGAGCCGTCCGGGTTGTAGGTGGTCGTGGTGGTCGAGCCGTCCGTGTTGTAAGCGGTCGAACTCGTGCCGGCCATCGCCGTGGACGAACCGTCGGCGGGCGCGGTGGCCGCCGAATTGGTCGAGGACGTGGACGAAGTCGTCGTCGTGGACGAGGTCGTCGTCGTCTTCGACGTGGCGAAGTTGTTGTCCGTGTCCGAGGTCGGCTGCGTGCCGTCGTTCGTCACCGGCTCCTGCAAAACGGAGTCGGCGTCGAGCGCCGGGTCTTCCGTCCCGAGGTCTTGTTGGGACGGGTCGGGCGTCGGCATCTCCGTCGCCGTCGTCGGCGGCGCCGGCGTCGGGACTGGGTCTGCGGGCGGCATCGGGGTTGGGGTTGGGGTCGGGGTCGGATCCGCGGGCGCCGGGTCCACCGGCGCCGGGTCTACCGGCGCGGGCGCCACCATCGTGGACTGCTGCTGCGCGTTCGCCCTCTGCGGGCTGGCGAGGAGCAACAGGACGGCGGCGGCGAACACGAGGATAGACAGCCCGACTGTTCGAGTGATCTGCTTTGGCTTCATAAGTCCTCCGCTCAGGCTTCCTTCGGTTGAAGAGTGAGAGGCGTTCACGGCCGGCGCCGCTTGATGTCTGCGCCGGCTGATGGGCTTGTAACGACCTCGGCCCCGGCGGTATGCTTGAGCAGAGATCGGCTGTGGTGGGCGCTCGGCCGGCGAGACCGGCGCGAGCGTTCACCGTGGTCGTCGCGGGGCGCGGTCGCTTTAGTGGCTAACTATTCGGCGACCGCGCCCCTTCCTTTCGCCCACGCGAAACACAGCCCGCGCGGGCATCAACAAGGGCAGAAAAGTAAAAGAGCGGGGCCGCGGCCCGCGAAGGGCCGGCGGCCTATTTCTGCGCGGCGGTCTGTTTCTGCGCGGCCTCTTGCAGGGCCGCTTCGGTCGCCGCCTTCAACGCGTCGTAGCTGTTCTCGGCGAGCCGCCGACCGTTGACGAAGAAGGTCGGCGTGCCGCCGACGCCGATCTCGTCGCCCTCCTGCATGTCGCGCTGCACCTGCTCGGCGTACTGCCCCGAGTCGAGCGCGGCGTCGAACTTCTGCCGGTCGAGGCCGAGGCCGGCGGCGTACTCCTTCAGGTGCGCCGCGTCGAGCGCCGACTGGTGCTGCATCAGGAGCGCGGTGTACTCCCAGTACTTCCCTTGCGCGCGCGCCGCCTCGGCGGCCTGCGCCGCCTTGAAGGCGTCCTTGTGGCGCTCGACCAGCGGGAAGTCGCGCACGACGAGGCGCACGCGGTCGCCGTACTCGCGCATCAGCGACTCGACGGCGGGCTGCGCCTGCGCGCAGGAGGGGCACTGGTAGTCCGTGAACTCGACGACGGTGACGGCCGCCGCCTGATTCCCACGCGTCGGCTGGTCGTCGGCGGTGATGGCGTAGACGGGCGGCTGCGGGGCGGTGAGCAGCATCTGGATGCGGGCCGGGCGGCGCAGCTCGTCGGCGAAGGCCGAGAAGGCTTCCGTCTGCCCCTGCCCCTTCAGGTACTCCAGGACCTGCTCTTTCACCTGCGCGAAGTCGCCGCTGATGCGCTCCTTGTTCTGGTTGTAAAACTCCTCGGCGTCCTGCTCCGTCGGCGCCTTCACGCGGCGCGCGACCTCGGCGTCGAGCAGCGCCTTGGTGGTCACGCCCCTCTTCTTCGCCTCCGCTTCGAGCAGCAGGTCGTTGACGCGCAGCTCCGTGCCGCGGCGGCGCAGCGCGTAGACCTGCTCCTGCACGCTGAAGATGAGCGGGCGCAGGGCCTCTTCCACGTCGGACGACCTGACCGGCGTGCCGTTGACGGTGGCGAAGACGCGCGCACGCTCGGCGGCGGTGGCCGGCGGGGTCGCCGCCGCGACGAGGACTTTGACCTGCGCGGCGGCGCGCAGCCGGTCGGCCAACGCCTTGGCCGCCGCGCGCTGCCGCTCGGCGCGCAGGTAGTTGACGATGTCGGCCTGCACGACGGGGAACTCCGCCTTGATGCGCGCCCTGTTCTGTTCGTAGAAGGCGCGGGCGTCCGCCTCGGTCGGCTCCGCCGCCTTCGCCGTCACCTCATCCTGGACGAGCTTGAGCGTGCTCGTGCCCCGGCGTCGGGCCTCGGCGTCGAGCAGTCTGGAGTTGATCTGGAGGTCGAGTTCGTTCTTGCGCGCCTCGATCACCTGGCGCTGGAGTTTGCCGATGGCGGCGGCGAGCGGGTCGTCAATCTCCGCGCGGGTGACGCGGACGCCGTTGACGACGGCGAACGCGTCCGCGGGCACGTCGGCCTCGCAGCCGCAGTCTTCCTTCTTCACTTCGACGGCGGCCGCGGCGGCAGCCGCGTGAGGCGGCGGCGCGATCTGTGCCCGCGCCGCGGACGCGGCGCCGACGCTAGCGATGGCAATGCTCAGTAATAAGCGCTTCATGTTCTTCTCCGGCTCGCGGCGCGACTCGTCAGAGAGCGTGACCGCGCGAGCGATTGGTTAACCCTTAATCATTGCGCGCCGGGCGGCGACTAGCTCGGCGTAATCCATTTGCTGGCCGGCACGAACTGGCGGTTCGTGAGATCGACCGCGATGACGTAGGCGCCCGCGGCGCCGACGCGGCGGTTCGGGCCGTAAGTTATCGGCGGCGTCAGGCCGGTGTCGAACTCGTAGAGACCTTCGAGCGCCTCGATCAGCTTCTCGCGGCTCAGGTCGCGCCCCGCGCGCTTCAAGCCTTCAAACAGAATCTTGGCGGCGCAGTAGGCGGAGAGCTGCGCCGCGAGGTGACGCGGCGGGAGCTGGTGGCGCTCGGCGAAGGCGCTGAACTCCGCGACGCCGGCGCGCGTCTGATCCGAAGGCGCCGACGGGAAGGCGAGAAAGATTTTCTGCCGGAAGCCGGCCGGCGCGTTGAAGACTTCGGGGCCGGAGAGCGGGCCGGGCAGAAGGACGGTCGGCGTCCAGTCCGCCTTCGCCGCCTCCGCGAGCAGTGCCTTCTCCTCCGCGCCCGAGCCTAAGAAGAGCAGGACGCCGGTCTGACTCGCCTCGCGCGCGAGGCGCGCGGCGTCGAAACTTTCGTGCCGGTACTTGAACACGCTGACGTTCTTCCAGCCGTCTTTGCGAAACTGCTGCTCGACCGAAGCGCCGACGCCCGCGGGCAGATCGTCTTCGGCGTAGACCAGCGCCGCCGCGCTCGACCTGGCGTCGGGCGACTTCTCGCCGGCGAAATCCACGAGCGCGCGCGCCTGCTCTTCCAAACCGGAGAAGAGGTAGAAGACCTGCCGGTTGAGCGGCGCGGCCGTCTGCGGGAAGAGCGTGAAGGGGCCGACGACGGGCACCTCCCTCTCGGCGGCGAGGCGCGTCAACTCTTCTTCCGCGCCGCCCATGACGCCGCCCGTCATGGCGAAGACCTGCTCGCGCTCCAGAAAGCGCTCGGCCTGCGCGCGCGCATCCCCGCCCTTCAACTCGCCGAAGCGCAGCTCGACGCGGCGTCCGTAAATCCCGCCCTGCGCGTTGACCTCCGCGAAGTAGGAGTCGATGACGGCGCGCATCGCCCGGCCGAGTTCGTCCTGCGGCCCCGCCGTCGGCAGGAGGCTGCCCACGGTGATGGTCGTCTCGTTCAGGCCGGGGTCGTGGTCGGCGGACAGCCGCTTCAGGTAGGCGGTCAGGTCGGCCAACTCGTCGCGCGTGAAATCGTAGCGCGGCATGACGGACGCCAGGCGGTTGCCGGAAGGGTCAACGCCCTTCGTGATCGCCCGCGCGAGCGCGGCGTCGTCGAACGGCTGGTGCTTGCGCCCGCTCGCGTGCGTGTGGCCGTAAGGCTTCGTCAGAATTTCCCACGTCAGGTTGCCGGGCACCACGGCGCCCTCCGTCTTGCCCTCGCCGTGCAGGCCGTGGCAACTGCCGCACGTCACCGTGGCCGCCGGCACTTCGAGCGAGGCGTCGCCGAGGTAAGCCAGAACGTCGCGGCCGGCGGCGCTCGTCCCGCGCAGGTAAAGCTCCTTGCCGCGGCGCTCCGAAGGGGTCAGCCCGCCCTCCGCAGGCGTCGGGGCATCGCCCCGTGGCGGGGCGCCGCTCTGCCGCCCCGCGACGCCGACGACGCCCCAGAGCAGCAACGCCGACGCGACGGCCGCGAGCAAAATGGCGCGGCGCGTGGCGGGTGACAGGTGGATTCCTTTGCGCGGGGTGGACGACATACTCTGTCCTTCCTACTTGTCCGTGAGCACGCTCTGAACGAGTTCGACGATCTCGTCGCTCGGCGCGAGGGCGAAGGCTTTCTTCCAGAGCCCCGTCCGCACGTTCCCGACGAGCAGGATCGCCTTGTGATCCTGCTTGTCCGCGACGTACTGCCCGAGCTTGCGCTGCGCCAGCTCGACGTTCGCCTGCTCGCCGGTCAGGAAGTACCAGCCGGGCTTCGCCCCCATCTTCGCGGCGTACTCCTTCAGGCGCTCCGGCGTGTCCATCGACGGGTCAACCGTGAGCGAAAGGATGACTACGTCTTTGCCCATGCGGTCGGCCAGCGCGTCCTGCACGCGCGCGAGGTTGTGGCTCATCGGCGGGCAGCTGCCGTTGCAGGTGGCGAAGAAGGCGTTGATGATGACGACCTTGTCCTTGAGCAGGTCGCTGTAGAGACGCACCCGCTCGCCGTTCTGGTTGACGAGCACGACGTCGGTGAAATACTTCTGCGCGGGCGACGCTTCCGTCGCGGTGTCGCGCGGCAAGGTCGCGGAGGCCAGAGTCGTCGTCTGCGCCCGCGCCGAAAGCGCGCACGCCGCGAGCAGGCAGAGGGACAGCCCCAGCGGGGCGAAGCGAATCTTTCTCATTGGTGGTGCATCTCCTTCATGGCCGAACTGTTCATCGGCTGCTCCGCGGTCGGACTCTTCGTCTGCTGCCCGACCTCTTCAATCGCCGCGAGCAGCTTGGCGGGGGAGGCGAGGCCGTTGGCGCGCGTCCAGACGCCCGTCGCGTCGTTGCCGATGAGGACGACCGGCGAGTGGTCTTCCCGGCTCCCGCTGAAACCCCCGAGGGCTTTCAGCAGCTCGTTGATCTGCGGCAGCGAGCCGGTGACGAACGTCCAGCCGGGCCGGGCCTTGAACTTCGCGCCCCATGCCTTCATGCGCTCCGGTGTGTCGGTCACGGGGTCAACGCTGATTGAAATCAGTCGCACGTCTCCGCCCGCGCGCTCGGCCGCGAGGCTCTGCACCCTCGCGAAGGTCGCGCCCATCGGCGGGCAGATGGTCGTGCAGGTCGTGAAGATGAAGTTGATCGCCACGGTGCGCCCGCGCACGAGGTCGCTGTAGAAGTGGAGCCGGCGGCCCGTCTCGTCGAGCACCTCCACGTCGGGCACGCGGACGGCAGTCTCCTTCGACGCCCCGGCCGCGGCCGCCTCTTCGTGGCCGTGCATCATGTGCTCGTGGTGCGCCATCTCCTGCGCCGCGGACGCGCGCGCGCAGACGAGCGTGTAGACGAGCGACAGGCCCACGAGCAGCGCCGCCCGGCCCGCGCCCAGCATCAACATTTCGTAAAGCGTGAAGATTCCTCTCATCGTTTGGTCTCCGAAGGCTGCGGGCCTTGCGGCCCTGCGGGTTGTTCAGGGCTGCGCGTGCGTGTGCGGCGCGGACTGTGCCGTCGAGCCCGCCGCCGCCGGCGCGGCGACCGCTTGCAGAATTTGATAGGGCAGTTGCTTGTAGCCGAGGCCCTTCGAGGGGCACTGGACGAAGACGTAGTAGACGCCGGACTTCGGCGCGGTAATCTCGACCTCGTAGACGCCGCCGCCGAGCGAGCGCGCCTGCTGCCGATCCGTCCAGTTGCCAGGCGTGAGGAAGGTCAACACGCCGAGGTCTTTCAGGTCGGAGTTCGGCTGCTCGGTCTTGCCGTCGAGCACCTTGAAGCGCAGCCGCGTGGGCGTGCCCACGGTCAGTTTGTGCTCCTTGTAGAGCGGCTCGACCTGGAGCGCAAGCGGCGGGTGCTCGACCGGGTTCGGCTTCACCGCCAGCTCGAAGCAGTTGACGACGCGCGGCGAGTCGGTGAGGAACGCCACGTCATACTTGCCGCTGCCGTCGAGCCGCATGTCTGTCGTGTAGACGCCGGGCGCGGTCTCGCGCAGAGAGCGGTCGAGCACGCGCACGGCGCGCGGCACGCGCCCGTAGTTCTGGTAGCTGCCCGACGGCGCGCCCATGCCCTCCATGTAGTAGTAGACCTGCTTGTCGGCGGGGTTGGCGACGACCATCGAGCCCGGGTCGGGGGCCGTCGCCATCAGGTCGGAGCCGGGCCGGAAGGCGGACTGCCCCGGCGCGAGCTGACCGCCCGGGAAGCGCGTGACGGGGACGGACTTGCCCGTGCCGAGTTCGGCGAGGCGGATCATGCAGACGTTCTCGCTGCCGAGCGAGTGGACGTAGGCGTAATCGTCCGAGAAGGTGATCTGATCCGGCTCCGGCTCGACGGGCACGGCTTGCAGGCGGCGGTTGGTCGCGGCGTCGAAAATCTCGACGACGCCCGCGCGGCGGTTGACGACGAAGCCCCAGCGCCCGTCGCGCGTGAAGCGGACGGCCGCGAGCCCCGGGTCGGTCTGGATGCGCGCGCGCACTTCATGGGCGTCGCCGCCGACGACCGTGACGGTGCCGTCCGCCTCGTCGGCGACGTAGACGGCCCTGCTCAGCGGCGAGACGGCCAGCGCGACGGGGCGCGCGCCCGTCTTGATCTTCTTCACCTCCGCGAGCCTCTGCACGTCAACGACCGAGAGCGTGCCGTCCGTCTGGCTGGTGACGTAGGCGAAGCGGTCGTCGGGCGTGACGGCGATCTCGTGCGCGCCTTCGCCCGCGGGGATGTGCTTGACGAACTTGAGCGCGGACGTGTCCACGACCGACACGCCGCCCGGACTCTTCGCGCCCGGCGGCGAATCGACGCTCACCCATAGGTACTTCTCGTCGGGCTGTAAAAGGAGGCGCGTGGGGCGCAGGCCGACGTTGATGTTCTCGATGACTTTCCAACTCGCCGTGTCCACGACCGCGACCGCGTTCGACGCCGGCATGCTGACGAAGAGGCGGCGGCCGTCGCGGCTCTGCACCCAGTCCTCGCCGGGGCTCTTGAGGAAGACGAGCGTGTACAGCTTCGTCGTGCCGAAGCCGACGAGCGGGTCGATGACCGAGATGTCGGCCTCGTTGTTGAGCGTCAGGATGTAGTAGGTGTTGAGGTCGAAGTCGGGGCGCGTGCTCATGCTGCCTTGCAGGAAGGACTGAATCTTCTCGCGGCACTGCTTCGGGTCGGGCGCGGCGTCGTTGTCGCGCCCGTCGATCCAGACCGACGGGTGCAGGCCCGAGACGGCGCTGCCCGTGGCGGTGTCGGTGATCTTGAATTGCACCGCGGCGTCCTGCCCTTCGACGAGCGCGCCCGCCGGCGAGGCGTCGAGCGGGCGGATTTGAAAGTCAACCGCGATGCCCTCTTTGACCACGCGCTGCGCGCCGCCCGCGGCGGGCGACGCCTGCGGCGCGGCCTGCGCGCTCTTCTCCTGGGCCGCGCAGGGGGCGAGGGGCGACAGCAGCAGAAGCAGCCCGGCGCACAGGAGCGTCCGGACCGCCCGGCCTGTGGCCCGGTAGCGCGTCGTCAGTTCATCCGACAAGCTCTGCGAATTCATCTTCATCTGTTGACCTCGGTCTTCAATCTCGTCTTCGCGCCGCGGCCGGGACACGGCTTCCCTGACGGCCAACGGGCCGCACTACTCCCGGCCGCGCCGGCGGCTCTTGCCGCGGGCGCGTGCGAACATCTCCGCGCCGACCACGACGGCCGGCGGCGTTAAGCTGTGGCGACTTTTATGTTGATGTGAGTCCGGCGACGGCGGAGGTCAGACGGACGGACACAAGGGCACGGGCGAAGGCGAGACTGGGCGACATACTTTACACCTCACGTCAGGGAAGGCGGGCAGCAGACCCTGAATCGATGTCTCTGAGGAGACGGTTGCGTTCCTTTGAGCTGACTCGCGTCGAGTCTGACGGCTGTCGCGTCTTTAACGCGCGAGCGTCATAACGGGTGCCACCCGTTTTGCAAACCCCGTGCCCGTGACGTGAGTCACGCCGACTGCAACGCAATTAGCACGGAAAGGTTGAATGAATAGTGAGTCCGACGCCGCGGGCTCTGAGTGGAGACCCCGCGCGAGTGTGTTTCATCCTGCATCACTCGCGCGGGGCTGTGTTATGTGGTGAAACATGGGAGGCCGCCTTCAACGCGCGGGAGGGGCGGCGCAGTCCGCGAGCGCCCGCTCGACCAGCGTGAGGATGTCGGACGGCAGGAAGGGCTTCGGCAGGACGCAGAGTGCACCGCACGCGGCGGCCGCCGCCCGCAGGGCCGGGCTGGCGTGGGCGCTGATGACGATGACGGGGCAGGCGACCGCGCGACCGCGCAGGGCGTTGAGCACGTCGAGGCCGGTCATGTCCGGCAGTTGATAATCCGTGATCGTGAGGTGGAAGTGGCGCGCGGCCGACAGCTCAAGCCCTTCGCCGCCGGTGGGCGCCAGCGCGGTCTCGTAGCCGTAATCCTCAAGGATTGTTTTGAGCGCGTCGGCCACGCTCGGTTCGTCGTCAATGACTAAGACTCTGGCTCTGCGCATCGTTGTGCCTCGTCTGAGGCGAAATCTCAGGCTGTGGTTGCCTCCCGCCAACTTGCAAGCGCAGGGCCATCGCCTCAAGCCGGGAGCGCGGGCATCCTTGCCCGCCATGAGCGCGAAAGCGCGAAGGCCGTGAGACATTAAGCCTCAACGTCGAGACGTAACGCTTCACGGCTAAGCGTGCTCAAGCACGCTTTGGCGGGCAGAGATGCCCGCGCTCCCGGCGAAGAGCGCTCTTATTCCTTCTCACAAGGCGGCGCGTCTACGTGTCCGGCTCTTCTCGGCCCTGGCCGAGGCCCATGCGCTTCAGCATGCGGTAGAGGGTCGGGCGGTGGAGGTCGAGTATCTCGGCGGTCTTTTTGATGTTGCCGCCGGTGCGCTCCAGGGTCTGCTCGACGGCCTCGCGCTCTATCTCTTCGAGCGTCAGGTAGGGCGGGATGACGCAGCGGAACTCCTGCGCGTGGCCCCCTTGCAGGTGCGGGGGCAGGGTGTCCGGCGTCAGCTCTTCGCCGCGACAGAAGAGCAAGGCCCGCTCGACGACGCTCTCCAGCTCGCGCACGTTGCCGGGCCAGTCGTGGCGCGCGAGCAGCACGAAGGTCTCGGCCGAGATGCGCCTGACAGGCTTCTTGTACTTGGCCGCGTAGCGCTCAAGAAAGTGTTCGGCCAGCAGCGCCAGGTCGTCGGGGCGCTCGCGCAGCGGCGGCACTTCGATCTTGATGGTGCTGATGCGGAAGTAGAGGTCTTTGCGCAGCACGCCCTCGCGCACGGCCTCCGCGGTGTTGCGGTTGGTGGAGGCGACGAGGCGGAAGTCCACAGCCGTCTCCTGCTCGTCGCCGAGGCGGCGCACCCTCCGCTCTTGCAGCACGCGCAGGAGCTTGGTTTGCAGGTGGACGGGCATCTCCGCGATCTCGTCGAGGAGGAGCGTGCCGCCCTCGGTGATTTCGATGAGGCCGCGCTTGTCGCGGTCGGCCCCGGTGAACGCGCCCTTCTTGTAGCCGAAGAGTTCCGACTCGATGAGGTCGCGCGGGATGGCGGCGCAGTTGATCTTGGTGAAGGGGCGCTCGGCGCGGCTGCTGCGGCGGTGGAAGGCGGTGGCGATCAGCTCCTTGCCCGTGCCCGACTCGCCCTCGATGAGGACGGAGGCGTCGGAGAGCGCCGTCGCGCGGACGGTCTCGAAAATCTGGTGCATCTGCGGGCTGCGCCCGATCATGTCGAAGTCCGACTCCTGGTCGGAGAGCTTGCGCTTGAGCGCGTGGTTCTCGCGCCGGATGGCGGCGAACTGGAGCGCGCGCTCCGCCAGCAGCAAGACCTGGTCGGGCGTGAACGGCTTTTCGAGGTAGTAGTAAGCGCCCTTCTTGATCGCCTCGATGGTGATGTCGAGCGAGCCGTGCGCGGTCATCAGGATGACTTCGGTGTCGGGGCCGTCCTGCTTAATCCGCGTGAGGAGTTCGAGGCCGCTCAAGTCCGGCAGGCGCAGGTCGGTGAAGACCAGCTGGAAGGGGCGCTCGCCGAGCAGCCCGACGGCCTGCGCGCCCGTCTGCGCCGCGGCGACCCGGTGGCCGCGCTCTTCGAGAATGAGCGAGAGCGCGTCGGCGACGCTCGGCTCGTCGTCCACGACCAGGATGTTTGTGCGGTGCGGCATCAATCTCCCCCCCGTGGCAGTCTGACCTGAATCCGCGTGCCCTCGCCCGGCCGGCTCTCGACCCGAATCTCGCCCGCGTGCTGCTCGACGATCTTGCGCGCGTAGGGCATCCCTAAGCCCAGCCCGCGACTCTTCGTCGTGTAGAACGGCTCGAAGACGCGCCCGACCTGCTCCGCGGTCATGCCGCAGCCCGTGTCCGCGACCTCCAGCCACACGTCGCCGCCCTCGGCGCGCGTCGTGACGGTGAGCCGCCCGCCCGCGGGCGACATCGCCTGCACGGCGTTGAGCAGCAGGTTGACGAGCGCGGCGCGGAACGACGCCTCGTCGAGCACGACGGCGGGCGCGTTCAAGTCCAGATGTACTTCGACACGCGCCGCGCCGATCTGCGGCTCCAGCAGTTGCACCGCGTCCTGCGCGAGCGCGTCGAGGTCGGCGGGCCGGAACGTGAGGTTGAGCGGGCGCGCGAAGTTGAGGACTTGATCCGTCGTGCCCGAGAGGTTCTCGATGCCGTTGACGATCTTGTCGAGGAGCGTGAGGTCGCTCTCCGTCAGCCTGTCCGCGACCTTGTTCTTCAGGTGCAAGACGTAGAGTCGCAGGCCGGCGAGCGGGTTCTTCACCTCGTGGGCGACCTGCGCGGCCATCTGGCCGAGGGCCGCGATCTTCTCGTTCTGCGCGAGCTGCGCCTGCATCCGGCGCATCTCCTCTTCGCCGCGGCGCGTCTCCGTCAGGTCTTTGATGACGGCCACGCTCCCGTCGAGTTCGGCGTCCGAGGTCTGCACGGGGGCGAGCGCCAACGAGGCGACGAAGGTCTGGCCGTCGGCCCGCCGCGCCGTGATCTCCGACGGCCGGCCCGCGCCGCCGTCTGCCGGCCCGCCCGGCAGAAACATGTCCGGCCCTGTCTCATCACCCGCGGCGGCGAGTGTGCGGGCGGGACGGCCCGCCATCTGCCCGGCGGTGTAGCCGAACATCAACTCCGCGCCGCGGCTGAAGAGCGTGACGCGGCCCGCGCAGTCGGTGACGATGATGGCGTACTCGACGGAGCTGTCGAGCACGGCCTTGAGAAAGTTGCGCGCCCCGACCAGCTCGGACGTGCGCTCGGCGACGACACGCTCCAACCCCTCGGCGTGCCGCGCGACCTCCCCTTCGAGCCGGCGCTTCTCGTCGCTGAGCTGCCGCCGCTCGACGGCGCGCGCGACCGCCTTGACGAGCACCTCCTTGGTCACGGGCTTGGGCAGAAAGTCGTAGGCGCCGGCCCGGACGATCTCCGGCAGCAACGAGAGGTTAGGCTCGCCGGTCATCATGATGACGGGCAAATCGGGGTCGCGGCGGCGCAGTTCGGCGAGCAGCTCGACGCCGCTCCGGCGGGGCAGCACGATGTCCACGACGGCGGCGCCGAAGCGCCCGCCGTCGAAAGCCTCGACCGCGCTGTCGAAGTCCTGCGCCACCGCCACCTCGTAGCCCGCGCGGCGCAGGAGTTCGGCCATCGTCCAGCGCAGGCTCGGCTCGTCATCCACCAGCAGGATTGTCCGCATCCCCGCCCCCCTGTCCGTTCACGGCCGGAAGCCTGATGATGAAGCGCGTGAATTCTCCCTCGACACTTTCGACGCCGATGGTGCCGCCGTACTCGCGGATGATGGCGAAGCTCAAGCTCAGGCCGAGCCCCGTCCCACCCTTGTCCCGCCGCGTCGTAAAGAAGGGGTCGAAAATCTTGCCCAGGTGGCGCGCCTCGATGCCGGTGCCGTTGTCGTAGAATTCGAGCCGGGCGAACCGCCGCCCGTCCCTCTCTTCGGGGCAGCCCTTAATCCGAAAGACCTTCGCCCCCGACCCCTTCGAGCGCAGGGCGTGCTGCGCGTTGCTGATCATGTTGACGATCACCTGCCGCAGGCGCGAGTTGTCGGCGGAGACCGGCGGCAGGTCGGGGGCGAGGTCTAGCTCCAGCCGGATGTCGTCCCTCTCCAACTGGTGGCCGAAGAGCGAGACCGAGGCCGCGACCGCCTCGGCGATGTTGACCCGCCGCCGGTCGTACTCGTCGTGGCGCGCGAAGGTCAGGAGGTCGCGGACGATCTTCGTGATGCGCTGCCCCTCGTCGATGATGCCGTCGAGCATCCGCTCCTCGCCGGGGGGGCGGGGCTCGTCCGTGTCCTTGAGCAGTTGCGCGAAGTTGATGATGCCGTTGAGCGGGTTGTTAATCTCGTGCGCGACGCCCGCCGACAGCTCGCCGATGGAGGCCAGCTTCGACGACTGGAAGAGCTGCAACTGCATCTCGTCCTTCTCCGCCTCCAGCCGCTTCCGCAGGGAGATGTCGCGCAGCAGCAGGAGGATCAGGCGCTCGCCGTCGATGACGAGCGAGCTGAAGGAGAAGAGGACGGGGCGCCTTTCGCCCGAACTCAGGCGGATCGTCAGCTCGCCGTCGCCCTCGGCCGCCCCGCGCAACATCTCGCGCAAAGGGCACGCCTGCCGGGCCTCGGCGTTCTCCGAGAAGAACTCGTCGATGCGCCGGCCCAGCAGTGCGCCGGGGGTCTCGTCCAGCGTCCGGGCGAACTGGCCGTTGACCTCCGCGAGCCGGAAGTCCGCCGCGTGCAGCAGGCCGATGCCGTCGTTGGCCTGCTCGAAGAGGGCGCGGTAGCGCCCCTCGCTCGCCCGCAGCCGGTGCTGCTGGCGGTTGACGAGCCGGAGCAGCAGGGTGACGACGATGACATCCACCGTCGTCGAGATGAAGAAATGTTCGACGCGCTGCTCAGTCCGCCAGCGCTCTTCGGCGGGGACGGCGGCGTAATGCCTGTCGATCCAGGCGAAGACGGGCCTGTTCAGCAACTTTTCCCACGCGAAGATGACGGTCAGGGTAATCCCGACAGTGAGGGCCGTAAAGAAGAGGATGAGTCTGGCGTTGCCGTCTTTTAACATGCTCGGTTCGGGGAGCGGGCAGAGTTGTAGCTTCGTAACAGAGGATTTCGTACCGAGGGGGCAAGCGACCGCGCCGGATTCGTTGTTTGAATGGAGACCGAACGGCACGGAGGTGAGTAAGTCCGCAAAAACTCTTCGCTAAGAGCAGTAAGCTTAACCAGAGAAACTACCTCTGTCAACCGCATGATGGTTGGTACGGTTGCGGCGCGCTCAACAGACCCCGAGGCTGTCGATGCAATTCATTCTTCCCGGCCGCTGCCGTCGGCGGTGGGGGTCGTTCTTCCTGGTATACATCTTGCTGCGCCTTCGCGTGCGGACTACATTCTGCGCACCGCTCGCACGGCCTTTGGCACCCCGAGGGGGCTTCACTTTTTGCGGCGTATCCGGCAGACAACTCTCAGGACATGCTTCGTCCTCGCCAGGCCCATCCTGGCGGCGGCGCTGCTGCTCTGTGTCGTGTCGGGTGCCCTGCCGGCCGAGGCGGTTCTCAACCCGAACGGCCTGATGCCTTGCTGTCGCGGCATGAAGGGGACGGCCGGGGACGACTCCTGCCCGATACATTTCGGCGCGCGCAAAAAGCCCTTGCGGGTCGCGCAGCACGACCCCGCGTGCGGGGCCGTGCGCCTCCTGCGAGCGGTGGCCGGAACTCCGTTCGCGCCCCCGCAAGATTATTTAGAACAGTCCCATTCCCTCGAACACACACAGGACGAAGTAGAACATAACCACGGCGAGAGTGTTTCACCGCGAAACACTCCGCGGCGGCGGCAGCCATCCGCGGGCGTGGCTTCGCTCGGCAAGCCCTGCTCTTTAGATTGTTGCGGCGCCGCGAGTTCTCTTTCCGGCGTGAGGCGTCCGAGACAGGCGGCGGCGCTCACGGACAACCTCCGCCCGCGACGGCCCACCGCCGAGGCGCACAAGCGCTCGCCCTCCGCTCAACTCAAGGCCGCTTCGGCACAGCGCCGGAGCCGCCCGCCACGCGCCCCTCCGGCCGCTCCCTCGGTAAGCCCGACAGCTTAATCGACGAGGACTTCTCCGCGCCGACCCTGACACGGCCGTCACCCGGCGGCGGGGAACCTTTCCCGGAGAGATCGCGATGAAAACCCTGAGAAGAGGCGGGGCCGTAGTGTCGGCCTTCCGCGTCGCCGTGCTCGGCGCTGCGCTCATACTGACTACGGGTGCGGCACAGGCGCGCGCACAGCAGACGGTGACTTCTGCCACGCTCGGCGGGCGCGTCGAGGACGCGAACGGCGCGGCGCTGCCCGGCGTCACAGTCATTGCCACCCAGACCGAGACCAATCAAAGTAAGACATCCACGACCGACGAGGAGGGGCGCTACCGCTTCTCCTACCTGCCCGTCGGCGCTTACGTGCTGAAGGTCGAGAAGTCGGGATTCACGGCGCTGACCAGAAGCCTGACGCTGACGGTCGGGCAGGCGCTCGACCTGCCGCTCGCGCTGACAGTCGCGGGCGTCGCCGAGAACGTGCAGGTCAGCTCTGCGGACGCGGCCACCATCGAGACGGGACGCACGCAGGTCGCCGAGACCGTCCTGCCGAAGGACGTGGAGAGTCTGCCCTTGAACGGCAGGAACTTCCTCGACCTCGCGCTGCTCCTGCCCGGCGTCTCGCGCACCAACACGGGCAGCGTCCAGCGCTTCGCGGAGACCTCGGCCGTGCCCGGCACGGGCATCTCCGTCGCCGGTCAGCGCAACCTCGCGAACAGTTTTATCGTGGACGGCGCGAGCGCCAACGACGACTCGGTCGAGCTGGCCGGGACTTATTACAGCCAGGAGGTCATCCGCGAGTTCCAGGTCGTCACCTCCGGCGCGGTCGCCGAGTTCGGGCGCGCCTCGGGCGGCTTCGTCAACATCGTGACGCAGTCCGGGACGAACGACGTGCACGGCAAGGCTTACGGCTTCCTGCGCAACCAGCGCCTCGACGCGCGCAACCTGCTCGCGCCGTCGAAAGACCCTCTGACGCAGACGCAGTACGGCGGGAGCTTCGGCGCGCCGATCATCAAGAACCGCACCTTCTTCTTCGGCAACGTCGAGCAGACGCGCCGCAACGACTCGAACGTCATCACCATCGCGCCCGCGAACGTGACGGCCATCAACCAACGGCTGCGCGCGGTCGGCTACGGCGGGCCGCTCGTCCAGACGGGCCTCGTGCCGGGCGGCTACGACACGACGAACCTCTTCGCACGCCTCGACCATCAGCTCGACGGGAGGAACGCTTTCACGGCGACTTATAACTTCTACGACATCGGCGCCGTCAACGCGCGCACGGTCGGCGGGCTGAACTCGGTCAGCCGCGGCACGAACCTCGACAATGAGGATCACACCGTCAACCTCCAGAACGTCACGACCGTGGGCTCGCGCTCGCTCAACGAGCTGCGGTTCCAGTTCAGGCGCAGCCGCCTCTCCGCTCCGGCGATTGACCAGACCGGCCCGGCCGTCAACGTCAACGGCGTGGCGAGCTTCGGCACGGCGACCTCCTCGCCGACCGAGAGGAACGTTGACCTTTACCAGTTGACGGACAACTTCAGCCTCCTGCGCGGAGACCACTCGCTCAAGTTCGGCGGCGAGTACCTCTACAACGACCTGAACATCGGCTTCCCCGGCGCGCTGCAAGGCGTCTACACGTTCACGAATCTTGCCAACTTCCTGACCGGCAATTACAGCCAGTTCCAGCAGGCGTTCGGCGCGCCGTCGCAGGCGCAGCAGAACCCGAACGTCGGACTCTTCGCGCGCGACGAGTGGAAGGTGCGGCGCGACCTGACGCTCAACGTCGGCGTGCGCTACGACCTGCAATTCCTGCCCGACCCCATCGAGACGGACACGGACAACGTCGCGCCGCGCTTCGGCTTCGCCTACTCGCCCAACGAGAAGACGGTCATCCGCGGCAGCTACGGCCTCTTCTACGACCGCATCCCGACGCGCGCCACCTCGAACGCCTTGCAGCGCGACGGCTCGAAGTACGTCGTCGCCATCCTCTCGCGCACGAGTCCGGGCGCGCCCGTCTTCCCAACGTTCTCGCCGCGCAGCCGTCGGTGCTGACGACGAGGCCGAGCGTCACTCGCATCGACCCCGACATCGAGAACAGCTCAAGCCGGCAGGCGAATTTGCAGATCGAGCGCGAGCTGCCGTGGGATTCGTCCCTCTCGGTCGGCTACATCCGCCTGCGCGGGACGCACATCATCCTTTCCCGAAACGTCAACGTCCCGCGCTGCTCGGCTGTGATTGACTCGAACTTGTGTAGACCGAATCCGGACTTCGGGAACGTCTCGCGCTTCGAGGGCTCGGGCGATTCTTACTACGACGGGATGGTCGTCTCCTTCAACAAGCGGCAGGGGCGTTGGGCGACCACGCGCATCTCCTACACGCTCTCGAAGGCGATTGACGACTCGGGGAACTTCTTCTTCTCGACGCCGCAGGACAACTTCGACCTGCGCGGCGAGAAGGCTCTGTCCGACAACGACCAGCGCCACCGACTGACCGTGAGCGGGACTTTCGACACGCCCGCCACCTTCGAGAACAGGCTCGCGCGCGGGGCGCTCGGCGGCTTCCGGGTGAGCTACATCTTCACCTACGCGTCGCGCCTGCCCTTCAACGTGCTGGCCGGGAGCGACCTCAACGGCGACTCGAACAACAACGACCGCCCGCGCGGGCTGGGCCGGAACACCGGGCGCGGCTTCGACTTCGCCTCGTTCGACCTGCGCCTCGCGCGCCGCTTCCACCTCACGGAGAAGCTCGGCCTGGAGTTGCTCGCCGAAGGCTTCAACCTTTTCAACCGGGCGAACTTCAGCGTGCCGAACAACAACTTCGGGACGGGCGCACAGCCGCCCGCCACGTTCAGGCAGCCGACCGCCGCCCTCGACCCGAGGCAGATTCAACTCGGGTTCCGGCTCAACTTCTAACCTGCGCAGTGAGAAGGAGAGCCCGTGTATGAGGAAAGAAGTGATGTCGAGTATCAAGCCGACTGCCCGCGCGGCGTTCGCCACCCTCTGCGCCTTGCTGGCGCTGACGGCGAGCGGTTGCACGCGGACTACGACGCAGGTCGAGAAGCCTCGGACGCCCGCGGCGGACACGGCGACCGCGACCGTCAAGGCAACCGCCGCCCCGGCCGTCCGCGTCTCGGCGGAGGGGGCGGAGGCGGCCGAGCCGGCCGTGGCGACCGCGCGCGACGGCACGGCCTACGTCGCCTGGGTCGAGCACCGCGGCAAGGAGGCCGACGTCTGGCTCGCCCACCTCGACCGCGAAGGCAAGACGTCGGGCACGCCGGTTCGCGTCAACCCGCAGGCCGGCCAAGCCACGGCCTGGCGCGGCGACCCCCCGACGCTCGCCGTCTCGCCCGACGGCGCCGTCTACGTCGGCTGGACGGCCCGCGACGAGGCGGCCGAGCACGCCGCCACGCTCTACCTCTCGGCCTCGCTCGACGGCGGCCAGAGCTTCGGGCCTCCGTCGAAGGTCAACGACGACGCGCGGCCCGGCGTCCACGGCATGCACTCGCTGGCCGTCGGGGAGGGCGGAAGGGTCTTCGTGGCCTGGCTCGACGAGCGCGACATCGAGCCCGTCGCGGCCGACCCCGCGAGCGCGCCCGCGCACATGCACACGGAGAGCAACCGCGTCGTCTACTTCGCCTCGTCGGCCGACGGCGGCCGAACCTTCTCGCGGAACGTGAAGGTGGCGGGCGAAGTCTGCCCGTGCTGCAAGACCTCGCTCGCCGTCGGGGAGGACGGGCGGGTCTACGTGGCGTGGCGGCAGGTGCTGCCCGGCAACTACCGGCACATCGCGGTCGCCGCTTCGGCGGACGGGGGGCGGAGCTTCTCTCCCGCTTCAATCGTGAGCGACGACCGGTGGGAGCTAGCGGGCTGCCCCGTCTCCGGCCCGGCGCTCGCGGCCGGGGCGGGCGGACGCTTGCGGGTGCTCTGGTACACGGCGGGTGAGGCGGGACGGCCGGGCCTCTACTGGGCGGAGTCAAACGACGGCGGGCGCACCTTCTCGCCGCGGGCGGCGCTCGCCGAGACGGGCGGGCGCGGCACGCCCGTCCTGCTCAGGGGCGCGGGCGGCGGCTTCAAGGCTGTGTGGGAAGGCAGCGACGGGGCGACGCCCGTCACCATGACGGCCGGGTTGAACGTTGAAGGCCGCCCCTCGGAGCCTTCTGCGCTAATAAGCGGGGGCGCGCTTCCGGCGGCGGTCGAGTCGGGCGGTAAGCTCTTCGTCGCGTACATCGGCGCGGGCGCCGAAGGTCACACCGTCTGGGTCACGCGCGTCGGCGACGACGGCGCAGGCGCTCAGGATGGACGAGAGCCCTTTGCCGCCGTGGTCTACCAAGGCCGCGGCGGCGTCAAGGCCGTGGCTGCCTCGCCACCTCTTACCGCCGCGTCGTCTCAGCCTTCGAGCAAAGTCGGGTTTATAATACCCGGCCGTCAATAACTCGGAGCGCCGGAATCCATGCGGGCGTGGCGTGGTCGCCGAACGTGCCGCCGCGCTTCAAGTCTTCGCCGCAGCCGGGCGGTGAGCAGACTAAGAAGAGAATCGAGTGGAGGACTCAGACGATGGAACTCAAAAGAAGCGGCTCGCAGCCGTCGGGCAGAGGGCCGGAGGAGTATTTCACCGGCAGCGTGCGCATCGACCCGCTCATGCAGACGGCCGAGCCGGCGCGCGTCAGTTGCGCGCTCGTCACCTTCGAGCCGGGCGCGAGGTCTGCGTGGCACTGGCACCCGCTCGGGCAGACGCTCGTCGTCACACAGGGCTGCGGCTGGGTGCAGAGCGAGGGCGGCCTGAAGGTGGAGATACGCGCGGGCGACGTGGTCTGGTGCCCGCCCAAAGAGAGGCACTGGCACGGCGCGACCTCGACGACCGCGATGTCGCACATCGCCATTCAGGAGGCGCTCGACGGCAAGGTCGTCGAGTGGATGGAGAAGGTCAGCGACGAGCAGTACCAGGCTAAACCGAGCCGGCCCTGACCTTGAGCCGCCTCATACAAAGGGCATGGCGTCGGATCGTGACCGGCACGACTGGCACGCGCGCCTAAAACAGATGCTTTGAGGGCCGACGAATAAGCGGTATTCGTCGGCCCCCTTGCTACTTATCCGTAAATGTAACCCTCGACCCCTCCGGCTCAGGAGAAGCAGTGCATGGGCCGATTGTTCAGGACTGTGACGGCTCCGGGGCGGCACCACCGGCCACAAAGAAATAGCCTGTTAAAGGCGCGGCTGCTATGATTAGCCTTCCCTTTAACACGAGGAGAACGCCTTTCGAGTAGTCAGGGGTCGGCCGCGGTATGAGCAACATTTTAATTGTAGACGATTCACCGACCATGCGGCGGATGGTGACGGCCTCGCTTCGCGCCCTGCCGGGCGCCAGCTTCGGCGAGGCGGGCAGCGGCCTCGAAGCGATAGAGCGCGTGGCGCTCGCACCCGTACACCTGATCATCCTCGACCTGAACATGCCGGACATGCACGGCCTTGAGGTGCTGGATTTCCTGCGGCGCCACCAGGCTTACAAGGACATCCCCGTCATCGTGCTGACGACCCGGGGCGACGCGGCGAGCCGCGCGAACGCGCTCGCCGCGGGCGCCTCCCTGTACCTGACCAAGCCGTTCGCGCCGCAGACGTTGGCCGCGCAGGCGCAAGCCTTACTGCACTCTCATCCGGAAAGGGCCTAGTGTCAGACTCCAACCCCGACGGCGGCGAGTTCTTCGCGCAGTTCCTCGACGACTACTTCGCCGAGTGCGACGAGCACCTGACGCTCGTGCGCCGCCACCTGCTCGCACTCGAAGAGCGGGCCGGGCGCGCGGGCGTAGACCACGCCCTGCTCGACGAGCTGTTCCGCAGCTTCCACACGCTCAAGGGCATCTCCGGCATGGTCGGCCTCGGCGAGGCGGAACAACTCGCCCACCACATGGAGAGCTACCTGCGCGCCCTGCGTCAGGGCGAGGCGCGACTCGGACAGGAGGGCGTCGAGGCGCTAATGGTGGGCGTGGTGACGCTCGAACAGGTCATCGCCGCGCGCCGCAAAGAGGAGGACGCCCCCGACATCGACGCCACCGTCGCGCGTCTTCAAGCGGTGGTGAACGAGTCGGCCGGCGAGCCCGTTCAACCCACGCCCGCGGGCGACGTTGACAACGAAACAAGCGCGGAGTCCGAAGGTGGCGCGTCGCGTTCGGGCCGCGCCGGGGCTGCCCGTACGTGGCGTTTCGAATTCGCGCCGACGCCCGCGCTCTCCGAGCGAGGCGTCAACGTCAACAGCGTGCGCGCCCGTTTGCAAGAGGTCGGGGAGATACTGCGGGCCACCCCGCACGTCAGGGGGCAGGGTCAGATTGTCTTCGAGTTCGTCGTCTCGACCGACGCGGACGAGTCGGTCTTCGCCGGTTGGAGCGAGGACAATCTGACCTACGCGCCGGTCGAAGAGTCCGCACAAGGCAAGGCTCAATCGCCGTCGAGTCAGGCACGCGCCAACGACGCCGAAGGGGCCGCCGGCCCTGTGCCTTTCTCGACCTCGTCGGGCGGGGCGATGCTCGCGCCGTCGAACGTGGTGCGGGTCGAGCTGTCGCGGCTGGACGATTTGATGAGGCTCATCGGCGAGCTGGTCACGAGCCGCGCGCGCATGGAGGACGGGCTGAAAGGTTTGAGGCGGAGCGTGCCCCCGGCCGAGTGGCGCGCGCTGCAAGAGACGAACGCGGCGATGGCTCGGCAACTGCGCGACCTGCGCGAGGGCGTCATGCGCGTGCGGATGGTGCAGGTCGGCGAAATCTTCGAGCGCATGAAGTTCGTCGTCCGCGACCTCGCGCGCGAGAGCGGCAAGGAGATCAGGCTCGAACTTCAGGGGCAGGAGACAGAGATCGACAAGTTCCTCGTCGAGCGCATGATGGATCCGCTCCTCCACCTCGTGCGCAACGCCGTCAGCCACGGGCTTGAGACCGTGGCCGAGCGCGTCGCCGCGGGCAAGCCGCCCGAGGGCAGGCTCGCGCTGCGCGCCGCGACCGCGGGCGACAACGTGCTGGTCGAGATTACGGACGACGGGCGCGGCATAGACGCCGAAAGGGTTCTGACGCGCGCGCGGGAACGCGGCCTGGTTGCGGAAGACGCGCGCCTCGACGACGAGTTGTTACTGCAACTGATTTGCACGCCCGGCTTCTCGACGCGCGACGAGGCCGACCGCGCCAGCGGGCGTGGCGTCGGGATGGACGTGGTCGCCAGCACCGTCGCGGAACTCGGCGGCACGCTCACGCTCTCGACCGAGAAGGGGCGCGGGACGCGCTTCACGGTCGAGCTGCCGCTGACGCTCGCGGTCGCGGACGCGCTCATCGCCAGCGTCGGCGGGCAGAGGTTCGCCTTCCCGCAGTCGGCGGTGCGCGAGATCATCGAAGTCGAGCCCGCGTCGGTGAAGGTTCTGGAGAAGAACGAAATCGTCTCGTACCGCGGCGGCGTGCTGCCGCTGCTGCGGCTGTCGCGCCTCTTCGACCTCGGCGAGCAGACGGAAAAGCCCTTCCACGTTTTCGTCATCGGCAGCGGCGCGCACGCCGTCGGGCTGGTCGTCGAACGCGTCATCGGGCAGAGGGAGATAGTCGTGCGCGGGCTGAACGACCCCTTGGTGAAGGTCGCGGGCGTCGCCGGCGCGACCGACCTCGGCGACGGGCGCCTCGTGCTCATCCTCGACGTGGCCGCACTCAAGGGCGTGGCCTCGGGCGAGCGGCGGCCCGGAAGAGACGCGCGCGCGCGAACTCCGCGGTGACGGTTTGAACGACCATGACGAACATGCAGAACGAAGCCGAGCCCTTCATCCTCTTCGAGCTGGCCGGGACGACCTACGGCGTCCGCAGCCGCTTCGTGCAACAGGTGGAGATGATCGAGCACGTCACGCCCGTGCCGAACGCGCCCCCGGCCGTCGAGGGCGTCGTGCTCGCGCGCGGCCAAGTCATCCCGGCGCTCAACCTGCGCGCGCGTTTCGGCTTTGAACGCATTGCTTTCGACCTGCGCTCGCGCCTTGTAGTTGTCAGCACGGGCGGGCGCACGCTCGGCCTCGTCGTGGACTCGGCGCGGGAGTTCCTGCGCATCCCCGAGGCGGCCGTCGAGCCGCCGCCCGAAGCCATCACGGGCCTGAGCGGGAAGTACCTCGAAGGCGTCGCGACCATCAAGGGGCGGATAATTTTAGTCCTCGACCTCGACGAAGTGATTGACCTCGGCGAGCTACAGTTGAACGCCGAAGCGCCCGCGGCGTCGGCGTGACGTTAAGGGACTTTGTTGAAGGTAAAGCAATCATCACGACACTTCTGGCGGGTAGCCTGAAGACTTCGGCCAACGGGAGACGGACATGGCAACACAGTTGAGCGGCGCGGGCGTCGGCGGCGGCAGCACGGGGCGTGTGCGGGAACAGGCGGGACAGGTCGCGGAGGCGGCCCGCGAGATCGCGCGCATCGCGGACGAGGTGACGGCAGGCGCGGAGGCGCAGACGCGCTCGCTCGACTCGGCCGTCAGCCTCGCCAACGAGATGACCGCCTCGCTCGGCGAGACGACCACGCAGGCCGAGTCCATCGCGACCTCGACGGAAGAGCTCGTCTCCTCGATCAACGAGACGGCGGCCTCCGTCGAGCAGGTCAGCGCGAACTCCGCGAGCCTCGCCGCCTCGGTCAACGAGACGGCGGCCTCCATCGAGGAGACGGCCCGCTCCATCGAAAGCGTCACCGGTAGCGCGCAGGAGATGGCGACCTCCGCCGAGGAGGTGACCTCCGCGATGAACGAGATCGCGGCCTCCGTCAAAAGCGTGAGCGACGACACCGAGGCGCTCGCCGCCTCGGTCAGCCAGACCGCCGTCAGCATGGAGCAGGTGTCGCGCTCCGTTGACAGCCTCTCGGGGAACGCCGACGACCTCACGGTCTCGGCCGAAGAGACGGCCTCGTCGATTAACGAGATGGCGGCCTCCATCGAAGAGGTCTCGGCCATGACGGAGAACCTCGCCTCGACGGTCGAGGAAGTTTCAACGTCGATGGAGGAGATGGCGCGCTCCGTGCAGGGCGTCGCGCAGAACACCGAGCGCATCACCGAGGCGGCGACGGGCGCGGCGACCAGCGCGGCCCAGATGGATCGCTCTTTGCGCTCGGTCGCCGCGATGACCAAGCAGGCCGAAGAGGTCGCGGGCCGCGTCTCGCGCGAGGCCGAGCAGGGCGGCGCGGCGGCGCAGAAGTCCATTCAGGGGTTGGGGCGCGTCCGCACTTCGATGGAGCAGTCGGCGGCGGTCATCCGCGAGATGGGTAAGCGCTCGAGTGAGATTGGCGGCATCGTCAACACCATCAACGTCATCGCCGAGCGCACCAACATGCTCTCGCTCAACGCCTCCATCGAGGCGGCGCGCGCGGGCGAGGCGGGGCGCGGCTTCGCCGTCGTCGCCGAGGAGATACGCAACCTCGCCGACCGCTCGGCACAGGCGACCGCCGACATCGCCGCCATCATCAAGGCGTTGCAGGACGTGGTGCAGGAGGCCGTCGCGGCGTCGAGCGAGGGCGTGCGCGTGGCGGAAGAGAGCGGTCGCCTCGCGGAGGAAGGCTCCGAAGGGCTGCGCCGGATTCTGAACGGCGTCAACGAGACCGCGCAGATCGTCAGCCAGATTGCGCGCGCCACCGACGAGCAGTTGGGCGCGAGCGCGCACGTCGTGACAGCCATCGACACGACCGCGGCGCAGGCCAAGCAGACCACGGTCGCCACGGGCGAGCAGGCGACGGCCGCGCAGGAGATCGTCAGGGCGACGGCGCACATGCGCAAGACGGCGAAGGAGGTCAGTCAGGCGATGAGTGAGCAGGGGCGCGCCGCGCGCGAGATCATCAAGGCCGCGCAGAGCACGACGGCCGTCGCCTTGCAGGTGCGCAAGGCTTCGGGCGAGCAGGCCGCGGCGGTCAAGCAGGTCGCGCAGGCGGTCGAGTCCATGCGCCGGGGCGCGGCCTCGACGGCGCGCGCGCTCGAAGAGCAGGCCACCGCGGGCGAGCAGGTCTCGAAAGAGTCGGAACGACTGGCGCGCATGATCGCGGGGGTCAGCAAGGCGATGGGGGAACAGGCGACGGCCGCCGCCCAGATCACGACCGCCGCGCACGACATGCGCCAGCAGTCCGAACAGGTCGCCAAGGCGCTGGGCGAGCAGGCGCGCGCCGCGCGCGACATGACGAACGCCGTCCAGAGTGTCTCCAAAGAGATCGGGCTCATCACGCGCTCGAACCGCCAACACCTGACCTCGGCCGAGCAGGTGCTCGGCACGTTGACCGAGATACGGAACATCACCGAACGCAACGCGCAGGGAGTCAAGGCCACCTTGAGCGGCACCACGAATTTGATCGAGCGTGCCCAACAACTCGCCGATATCATGGGCGACGCGGAAGGGACGGTCGGGAACGGGGCCGTCGGAACGTCTCCTTCCGGCGCACGCGCGAACGGGAGGGCACGCCGCCGGAAAAAGAGTCAGGTGACCGACGAGGCTTCCGCCGCGGGCGAGTCGGAGAGGCCCGACGGGTCAGAGTAGTAAACGTCGCCGTCGTGCCCCGAAGGATTCAAACCTGGCGCGTGCTTTTGTGTGACCGGAGAGTAGCAACCTGACTTCATCGACCAACCCAATCGGAGTCTTCACCACCGACGCGAGTCTCGTGGTGCAGATATGGGACGCGGCCCTCGAACGTCTGACGGGCATCCCCGCGGACTCGGCCCGCGGGAGGTCGCTCGTCGAACTGATTCCCGGTCTGGAGGAGCGCCGCCTGCTCGCGCGTTTCCGGCGGGTGATAGACGAGGGGGTCGTGGAAGTCCTCTCCCCGGCCTTCCACCGCTACCTGATTCCGTGCCCCCCGGCCGCGCCGTCGGAGCGCTTCGAACACATGCGGCAGCGCGTGACCATCGCGCCCCTGCTTGAGGAAGGCCGCATCGTCGGCGCGCTCGTCACGGTCGAAGACGTGACCGCGCGCATCGAGCGCGAGCGCGCACTCTCCGAACAGCTGGCACACGCGCGCGAAGGCGAGCGCCTCGGCGCCGCGCTCGCCCTCGCCGCAGACGAGTCGCTCGAACCTTCCGGCCCGCTCCTGGGCGCGCTCGGCGACGAGAGCTGGCGCGTGCGGCGCGCGGCCGTGGAAGGGCTGGCCCGCCGCGCGGCCCCCGACGCCATCATGGCGCTCCTCGCTTCGGTGCGCGAGAATCACCACAACCTCGCCGTCCTCAACAGCGCGCTCCAAGTGCTCTCGATGAGCGACGTGGACACGCTCTCGCCGCTCGTCGAATTTTTGAACGGCGAAGACGCAGACCTGCGCATGCAGGCCGCGCTCGCCCTCGGCGAACAGCGCGACGCGCGCGCCGTGCCCGCGCTCATCGAAGCGCTCGAAGACGAGGACGTGAACGTGCGTTACCACGCCGTCGAAGCGCTGGGTAAGCTGCGCGCCGCCGAAGCCGCCGCCGCGCTCGCCGACGTGGCGGAGTCGCGCGACTTCTTCCTCGCCTTCCCGGCGCTCGACGCGCTGAAGCAGATCGGCGACGCGCGCGCCGTCCCGCGCGTCGTGCCGCTGCTCGAAGACGAGTTGCTGCGCGAGGCGGCGGCCGAGCTGCTCGGCGAAGTCGGCGACGAAGAAGCGGTCGCGCCTCTCGCCGAACTGCTCAACACCCCGGACGCCCCGGCGCGCGCCGTGGCGCGGGCACTGGCCGCGCTGCACGACCGCTACGAGAAACTTTACGGCGAGGGCTCTTACATCGCAGACCTCAGCCGCGCGGCTATCAACCCGGCGGGGGCGCAGAACCTCCTTGAAGCTTTAGCGGAGACGGGGGGCGGCGACCTGCGGCAGCTCGCGCTGGTCGTCGGCTGGCTCGAAGGCACGGCCGTCGAGCGCGCACTGACGCGCCTGCTCGGGCAAGCGGACGTGCGCGGCGAGGTGCTCGAAGCGCTCGTGCGTCACGGGGCGGGCGTGGCCGACCTGTTGATTGAGCAACTCGGCTCGGAAGACCTTGAAATTCGTAAGGCGGCGGCCGTCGCGCTGGGGCGGATCGGGGACGCGCGCGCCGTCCACGCGCTGTCGGAAGCCCTCGAAGATGACGAAGAAATGGTCATCGCGGCGGCCGACGCGCTGGCGAAGATCGGCGACCCGCGCGCGTTCGAGCCGCTGCTCGCGCGCGTCGGCGACCGCGTAGCGGCGGTGCGGCAATCGATCGTCGGCGCGCTCAACTCGCTCGGTTCGCCCGAGATGCCTGCGCGCGTGCTGCCGCTCCTCTCGGACGCAGACCCGAACGTCCGCGAGTCGGCGGTCAAGATAGCGGGATACTTCGGCTACAGGGAATGCGCAGACCTTCTGCTTGAGCGTTGCCACGACGAGGACGAGCGCGTACGCCGCGCGGCCGTCGAACATCTTCCGTACCTCGAAGACGAGCGCGCCACGCCCGCACTCGTCCGCGCGTTGCAACACGACACGCCGAAGGTGCGCGCCGCGGCGGCGGCCGCGATGGCGCAGGCGGAGGGGCCGGAAGTCTCGACGCATTTGATTGAGGCGCTTGCCGACGAAGATTCGTGGGTTCGTTACTTTGCCGCGCGCTCGCTCGGCAGGCTAAGTGTGAAGGAGAGCGCGGAGGAAGTCGCGCGACTGGCGCAGAGTGATAAGTCGAATCACGTGCGCATCGCGGCCGTCGAGGCGCTCGGCCGCATCGGCGGGGAGACGGCCGTCCGTGTCGTCTCCCCGCTGGTCAACTCGGCGGAGCCAGACCTCGCGCGCGCGGCCGCGGGGGCGCTCGGGATGTTGAAGGGCTCGGGGACGGAAGAGCCTTAGCCGACGGCCGCGGAGCCCGCGGAGAAAAGTCGCGGGCGGAAGAACAATGGGTTTTCAAACGGGCAGTCTGGGGTTGACCGGCGGGGCGGACAGGCTCCTGCGCGACCTGATCCACGAGCGCACGGGGCTCTTCTTCGACAACGGGAAGGGCGACATCCTGACGGACAAGCTGTCGCCGCTCGTCGTCGAGCGCGGGTTCACGTCGCTGCTCGATTATTACTACCTGCTGAAGTACGACGAGGCGGCGCAAGGCGAGTGGCTGAACGTGATGAACGCGCTCTCCGTCCCCGAGACTTACTTCTGGCGCGAGATGGATCAGGTACGGGCGCTGGTCGAGTGGGTCGTCCCGCGCTGGTTCGAACAGCCCGGCGCGGGGCCTTTGAAGATTTGGAGCGCGGCGTGCGCGACGGGCGAGGAGCCTTTGACCATCGCGCTGGCGCTCGACGAGGCGGGCTGGCTGGGGCGCGCGCCGATTGAGATTTACGGGAGCGACGCGAGCACCGCGGCCGTCGAGAAGGCGCGGCGCGGGGTCTACCGCGAGCGCTCGTTCCGCAACCTGCCCGCACACCTGCGCGCCAGATATTTTACGCAAGAGGGCGCGACAAAAACGTGGCGCGTGGACGCTAAGCTGCACGCCGCAATCGAGTGGCGGGTCGCCAACCTGTTGAACGAGGCGGAGGTCGCGCCGCTGGCGGCGGCGCAAGTCATCTTCTGCCGCAACGTGTTTATATACTTCTCCGACCAGACCATCGGCAGGACGGTGCGCTCTTTCGCCGCGCACATCAGGCCGCCGGGTTACCTGTTCGTCGCCGCCGCGGAGTCTCTGCTGAAGCTGACGACGGAGTTCGAGCTGCAAGAGGTCGGTAATGCGTTCGTGTACGTGAGGCAGCCGGGCGCCGGTTGAAAGACTGCGCGACGCTTCGAGGGCCATTCATGGATAGAGTTCTGAAAGTTCTGGTGGTGGACGATTCCGCCTACGTGCGGAAGGTCGTCAAGCAGATGCTCTCGCGCAGCCCCTTCCTCGAAGTGGTGGGGACGGCGCGCGACGGCCGCGAGGCGCTGGAGCTGGTGGCGCAGCTCGAACCGGACGTGGTCACCTGCGACCTCATCATGCCGGAGCTGGACGGCATGGGTTTCGTGCGCGAGCAGATGGCGCGCCGCCCCCTGCCCATCATCATCATGAGCATCGCCAGCGAGACGGGCGAGGCCGCGCTGACCGCGCTCGACGCCGGGGCCGTGGACTTCGTGCAGAAGCCGACGGCGCTGGCGACCGAGAAGATTTTCGAGGTGAGCGACGAGCTGATCCAGAAGGTGAAGGCGGCCGCCGAGATACCGATGGCCCGCGTCAAAGTCGCGCCGCCGACGGCCGCGGAAGCGCCCCAGCCGCCCGACGCCCCGGTCGCACGCAAAGAGCTGGCGGACGTGGTGGTCATCGGAATCTCCACCGGCGGGCCGCAGGGCTTGAAGCAGCTCGTCCCGCAACTGCCCGCGGACTTTCCGGCCCCCGTCGCTATGGTCATGCACATGCCCGTGGGTTACACTGAAATGTACGCACGCAAGCTCGACGAACTGTCGCCGCTCGAAGTCCGGGAGGCACGCGAGGGGGACTTGCTGCGCGCGGGCTCGGCGCTGCTGGCCCCGGCCGGCCGGCACCTGACCTTCCGCCGACAGCCTGACGGGACGGTGGTCGCGCACCTCGACTCGAAGCCCTTCGAGACGCCGCACCGCCCCTCGGTGGACGTGCTCTTCCAGTCGGCCGCCGAGGTCTACGGGCGGAGGGTTCTGGGCGTGGTGATGACGGGGATGGGGTCGGACGGTCGCGCGGGCGCGGCGTGGATCAAGGCGCAGGGCGGGCTGGTCTACACCGAGAGCGAAGAGACGTGCGTCGTGTACGGCATGCCCGGCTCGGTGGTGGAGGCGGGCCTGAGCGACCTGAGCGTGCCGCTCGACCGGATGGCGCGCGCGATACGGGAGGCGGTATGAGTAAAAAGATTATGGTCGTTGACGACTCCGCGCTCTCGCGCAGGACGCTGCGGCGCATCCTCGAGGGCGCCGGCTACGGCGTCGTGGAGGCGGAGGAGGGCATGGCCGCGCTCGAACTCTACTTCATCGAGAAGCCCGACCTCGTGCTGCTCGACCTCGTGATGAAGGGCATGTACGGGCTCGACGTTCTGGCGAAGCTGCGCGAGATGGACGCGGGGGCGCGCGTGATCGTCGCCAGCGCCGACATCCAGACCTCGACGCGGGCGCTGGTCGAGGAGGCGGGCGCGACCGACTTCATCAACAAGCCCTTCTCGGCGGAGAACGTGCTCAGCGCCGTCAACTCTGTGCTCGGGGGTGAAGCAGCGTAATGGACTTTACCGAACGCCAGCGCGACGCTGTTTCGGAGCTGATCAACATCGCGTTCTCGCGCACCGGGGCGGCGCTCTCCGAGCTGACGGGGCAGCGCGTCATCCTCAACGCGCCGGAGGTCTCCGTCCACCCGACCACGGAGCTTGCCACGGCGCTCGCCAAATTCATCCCCGGCGAGGTCGCCTCCATCCACCAGGTCTTCGGCGGGCCGGTCGCGGGCGACGCGCTGCTCCTGCTCAACCACGAGGGCGCGGTGCAACTGACCGACCTGTTGACGGACGGGCACGCGCTTTCGAGCCGACTCGACGAGTCGGCGCGCGAGGTGCTGACCGAGGTGGGGAACATTCTGCTGAACGCGTGCCTCGGCATGTTCGGCAACCTGCTCGACGTTCACGTCTCGTTCTCGGTGCCGCGCCTGCACCTCGAGACGCTCGACGAGCTGCTCGGCTCGCTCAGGGCGGACGGCGAAGACACGCGCTACGCGCTGGTGATCTACACGGCCTTCCAGATACGCGACAGCGCCGTCCGCGGGTTCCTCGTGATGGTCTTGAGCGTCACCTCTCTCGACCGACTCATTCAGGAAGTAGAAGCCTGGGAGGAGCGGCAGGGGCAATCTTAAACTTCGCCTGAAGAACGGCGCCTCGCAGTCATGACGAAAACCCCCAAGCACAAAAAAACGCTGCTCAGCGCGGCCCTCTTGCGCTGGATGAACGATCTCGCCGGGCAGGGCATCCTCGTCACGGACGCCGAGCTGTGCATCCGCGCGTGGAACCGCTGGCTGGAAGAGCACAGCGAGTTGAGCGCGGGCCAGGTGCTCGGGCGCAACCTCCTCGAAGTCTACACGGAGCTGGAGAAGCGCCGGCTCGACCGGCATTACAAGTGGGTGCTCGAAGGGCAGTCGAGGGTTCTGTCGCAGCGTTTGCACGGCCACCTGCTGCCGCTGCCCATCAACCCCAGCCTGAGCGGCTTTACCGAGATGCAGCAGACGGCGCGCATCTCGCCGCTGCTCGACGACGGGGGGAACGTCATCGGCACCGTGACCGTCATCGAGGACGTGACCGAGCGCGTCGCGCGCGAGGCGGCGTTGCAGGCCGAGGTGGACGCGCGCACGCGGGCGCTCGCGAGGGAGAAGGCCGCGCGCGAGGAGGCCGAGGAGGCGAACCACCTCAAGGACGAGTTCCTCGCCACGGTCTCGCACGAGCTGCGCACGCCTTTGACCGCCATCCTCGGCTGGTCGAACATGCTGCTCGCCAAGAATCTCGACGACGAGGCGCGCGCCCGCGCGCTCGAAATCATCCACCGCAACGCGCAGGCGCAGAACCAGCTCATCAGCGACCTGCTCGACGTGTCGCGCATCATCTCGGGGAAGCTCCGCCTCGATTTGCGCACGGTCGAGCTGTCGCCCATCATCGAGGCGGCCGTCGAGGCGACGCGCCCCGCGGCCGAGACGAAGGGCGTCCAACTCAACACGTCGCTCGACCCGCACGCCGGGCCGGTCAACGGCGACGCCGACCGACTCCAGCAGGTGGTCTGGAACCTCCTGACGAACGCCATCAAGTTCACGCCCGAAGGCGGCCGCATCGAGGTCAAGTCTGAGATCGTCGGGCCGCGCGTGGAGGTCACGGTGCATGACACCGGGATCGGCATCGCGCCCGAATTCCTGCCGCACATCTTCGACCGCTTCCGGCAGGCCGACCCCGGCACCAACCGCATCCACGGCGGGATGGGTTTAGGGTTGTCAATCGTCCGCCAACTGGTCGAGCTGCACGGCGGCGCGATCCGTGCGGAGAGTGAGGGCGAAGGGAAGGGGGCGACCTTCACCGTCAGCCTGCCCTTCGTCAAGGCCGAGCAGGAGCGGAGGCTGGCGGAGCGCAGGCCCACGCCCGCGCCCGCGCGCCTTGAGATAGAGTGCCCGCCCGAGCTGCGCGGCCTGCGCGTGCTGGTCGTGGACGACGAGGCCGACACGCGCGACATGCTCCGCGCCATACTCGAACACTGCCGCGCCGAAGTCTTCACGGCCGGGTCGGCGTCCGAGGCGCTTGAGGCAATCGCCCAGCTCCGCCCCGACGTTTTAATCAGCGACGTGGGGATGCCCGGCGATGACGGCTACACACTCATCTCGAAGGTGAGGGCGCTGCCCGCAGAGCGCGGCGGGCGAATCCCGGCCGCGGCCCTGACCGCATACGTCAGGGCCGAAGACCGCGTGAAGGTGCTCCGCTCCGGCTTCCAGTTGCACGTGCCGAAGCCGGTCGAGCCCGCCGAGCTGGTGACGGTCGTGGCTCACCTCGCCGGGCGCGACGGCGGCGAATAAGTCATAGTCCCTGCCCACCGAACAATTCGCGCCAGACCGGCCTAAATATTTTTTCCCGCCGTTAGCGTTTGCACGCGCCGTTCCCGCCTTAACAGGTGAGATGAATTCGCCACCAACCGCTCTGCAAACGGAAAGGAGTCTTTCATGAAGAACGTTCGTCAAGCCGTGCTCGGCTTCGGTGCCGCCCTGCTGTTTGCTCTCTCGGCCGCCGCGGCCGCGGCGGGCCGCCCCGACGATTCGAAGTACAGGGTCTTCTGCGCCAACGGCAAGGTGGAGGTCGAGCAGCGCACGCTCGAACAGGAGAAGAACGCACGCGGCTCGAACGTCTGCGTGCTGGCCGAGTTCGACTACCTCTCCGACGCCGAGAAGTGGGCCGAAGGCCACGGCGGCAAGGGCTCGGACTGCAACTGCCGCTAGGGAAGGAGACTACGATGGCAAGATTCAAAGACCCCAACGTTCCGGCCGCGGCCTTCGCGCCCTACCTGGAGCCGGGCGAGCAGCTCCGCCACATCGCCTACGGCGTCAAGCAGCCGAACATCTTCGTGATCGCCCTGACCGGCGGGCTCATCAGCGCGCTCCTGACGAAGGAGTACGTCATCGGCCTGACCGACCGCCGCTTCATCGTGCTGCGCTTCAAGGGCCAGAACGTGCAGGTGCAGGAGGTGCTCGACTACCGCCTGGGCGACCACCTCCCGCCGGTCAAAGCCTCGACCGGCCCGGTCTTCACCCACATCAAGATCGAAGACGCGGCCAAGCCTTTCGTCGCCAAGTTCCACCGGATGGGGATGCCCGGCAACCGCGAGGGCGCGATGGCTATCGCGGCGGCGCTGACGGGGCAGCCCGCGGCGGCCTGAAGCACACGATGTCACGCCCTCTGGAGACGACGTTGAAAAGCGGGGCACCGCCCTGCCCATATTGCCGCGCGCCGCTCGTCTCCGGCCTTTACATCTGCGGGCGGTGCGGGCGTGACCCGTCGGCCCCTCGCCGCCCGTGCCCGAAGTGCGGGCGGGTGACGCCGACCGCCGAGCGGGCCTGCTGGAACTGCGGGGCGGTCTTCAAGAGCGACATGCGCTGGAAGATTCCGCTCATCGTCGCCCTCTTCCTGCTCAGCTTCGTCCTGAGCGTCGCGGTCGCCCTCGTCAGTGTGCTCCTCCGTTGAGCGGGCGCGGCCTCTCAGCTTCACTGCAAGTTGAGACGTTTAACCAGCGCATCGTAGCGCGGGTCGTTGCGGAGGGAATCGTAGCGCGGGTCAACTTTGAGATAGATGATGAAAACCTCGCGTCGCTGATACGCCTTTTCGAGATACTCAAATGCTCTGTCGCGATCCCCCATCGGAGCATAGACGCACGCGCCGAAGACATAAGCCGCGTTGTCTTTTTCAAATCTTTTGGCCTGCTCGCGCAGAACCCCCTGCCAACCCGATTCGTTCGTCGTCCCACGCTTCAGGGCGGGGCGGCTCGCGGCGGTCGAGAACCGCGCCAGCAAAAGTTTTCCGATCTCGTCGGCGACCGCGTCCTGCATCGAGAAGACGTCGCCGGCGTCCTTTTCGGTCTTATAACTCTCTTCGACCTGTCCGCTGGCGACTTCGAGGAGCTGCGCCGTGATGCGAATCTTCCCGCCGGCCAGTTGATAGTTCGAGGCGAGCACGTAGTCGGCCTGTTGCTCCCTCCCCGCGGCCAGCGGGTCTTGCCCGACGTCGGCATACTTGCGCGTCGCGCTCAGCGGCCGCACCACCAACCCTCCCGTCGAACTCAGCCGGTTGATCAGCGAGTCGGCGATGCCGACCTCGAAAATCTCGTCGCGGTTCGCCGCGCTGATCGGTTTTAACGGCAAGACGGCGATTGATTTTTTATCGACGACGGGAGGCGCGCTTCTCGCCTTATAAAAATAGAGCCCGACGGAGCCGGCGCAGAGAATGAGCGCAATGAGAATCTTGGCGGGCGCGGCGAACCTGCGGCCCGCGGACGGGGCGGCCCCGCCCACGCCATCGGCTTCGAGACGCTTTTGCAAACGCCGCAAGTCCGTGAACAGTTCTTCCGCCGACGGGTAACGCCCCTCCCGGTCTTTCTCAAGGCACTTTCTGACGATGCGCTGCAACTCGCCGGGCGTCCCCCTCGCGACCTGCGGGAGCGGCGCGGGCTCGGTCTTCAGCACAGCCGCGACCACGTCGCTCGCCGTCTCGCCCGTGAAGGGCGGAGCGCCCGCGAGCATCTCGTAGAGGACGCAGCCCAGAGACCACACGTCGGCGCGCGCGTCCACCTCCTGCCCGCGCGCCTGCTCCGGCGACATGTAACGGTCGGTGCCCATGATGAGCCCCGGCGTCGTCTTAACCGTCGAACCGTTCTGCCCGTTATCTTCCGCCGTCCGCCGCGGCGCGAGCTTGGCGATGCCGAAGTCGAGGACTTTGACGTAGCCGTCGGGGCGGAGCATGACGTTCTCGGGCTTCACGTCCCTGTGGACGATGCCGGCCTCGTGCGCGGCCCGCAGCGCCGAGGCGATCTGGGCCGCGATGTCGAGCGCCTCGGACGGCGGAAGAGCCCCGCGCGAAATGCGCTCGCGCAGCGTCTCGCCCTCGATGTACTCGGAGGCCATGACGCTCGTGCCGGCCGCCTCCTCGACGCCGTAGACGGTGATGATGTTCGGGTGGTTCAGGGCGGAGGCGGCGCGCGCCTCCTGCCGGAAGCGCCGCGCCTGCTCGGCGTCGTGCGTGAGGTGTTCGGGCAGGAACTTCAAGGCGACGCGCCGGCCGAGTTCCGCGTCCTCGGCCAGGTAGACGCGCCCCATCCCGCCCGCGCCGAGCAGAGAGAGCACGCGGTAGCGCCCCGCGAGCGTGTGCCCGACGACCTGCCCTTCTTCATCCCCCGCGAACAGCTCGGCGGCGACCGCGAGCGCCGGCTCGTCGCCGTCGCCCCATGCGAGTAGAAGCTGTGTGAGCTCCTGCGGAGAGTGCGTCGTCATGTGCCGGAACGCCTCTGCGCAACCGGCCGCGGCGTCCGGCCCGCCGGCCGTCCTGAAAAATTTGGTCAGCGTGGACGCGAGAGTCGTCACGTCTTACAAGGGGGACGGCAGCACCTATAGCTGGACGCCCGTCATCAAGTTCGACACCAACGGGTCGCTCCCGAGCGGCGCACACTACCACGCCGTGGTCTCGACGCCCGCGGGCGCCCCCTGGGTCGAGATGGACTGCGAGTGGGTGGGTGGCTCGCAGAGCAACTACTACCAGTGCGGCGGCCCGGACTTCCCCGAGGAGAAGGGCACGACGGCGACGGGCCTCTTCCCCTTCGCCATCAAGCTGCGGGATGAATTGAAGGGCACGGACGAGACGCTCTTCAACGGCAAGGTCAAAATCAACAAGGCGCCCGGCGACGACGGCACGCCCGCCGAGCGCGCCAAGAAATCATTCTTCTACCCCGACCACGACTGGGCCTTGCCCGTCGGCTACGTCTTCTACAGCCCCGCAGACAACTTCCTCTCCACCGCGTTCTGGGTGCGCGGGAGCACCAACAACGTCCAGCCGCACGTCTTCTACAAGGGTCAGGACATCAGCTCGCTGGGCGCGAGCCCGAGCTGCCGTTCCGTGGCGGAGGTCGGCGACGCCTACATCCGCACGGTCTCGCCCGCCCCCCGTTGGAGCCTCGTCGAGTGCGGCTTCCGCAGCATCCTCATCAAGGACAAGGGGGAGAAGTTCGGCGTCCAGCTCCACTACCTGGCGTCGAGCCCCGGCGAGTACGAGATCAAGGTGCTGTGGAATAACCACCTGTCGCGCTCGCTCAAGTTCAACGTCGGCCCCGACGGCAACTTCGCCGTCGGCGTCCCCGTGCTCTACAGGGTGCGGAACGACGACGGGGATCGGTTCCCCGGCGTCATCGTGCCCGTCGCCATCCTCGACGAACAGGACGGGCCGTGGGACAGGAACGCCTGGAAGACCGGAGCCTTCTACGGCAACCCGCCGCAGGGCTTCACGACCGCGCCTTAGTCACGCGGTTATTCATCTTTCAAGTTAGGTCGGGACGCGGCCCTTTACCGCGTTAGCCCGGGCGCCGTAGGTGATGCGGCCGACGGCGTCTGCCGGCAGGCGTGAGCGCATCCGCGCCTTGAGGAGCGCGAGTTCCTCGGACGCCATCGCCGCGAGCTGCCGGCCGACGCTCGCCCCGCCGAGGACGGTCGCCCAGTAGTCTTCGAAGCCTGCGAACGTCCGCCGCACGTTGATCTCCCGCGTCTCGACCGACTCCAGACCCGCGCCGCTCCACAAGTCCCGCATCGCGTCCAGCCGGGACGCCTCGGGGTGCGGCTCCACGGGGACTGTGACGCCCAGCCCGCGCATCTCCTCCTTCAAAGTCCCGTAAGGGAAGCCGCCGCCCTCCATGTCCCACGCGTAGGCCGTGACGGCGCCGCCCGGGCTGACCACGCGCGCCATCTCGGCGACGCCCGCGGCCGGGTCTGGGACGAAGAAGATGACCAGCGGCATGACGGCCACGTCGAACGTGTCGTCGGGAAACGGCAGCGCCATCGCGTCGCCCTTTCGAAACTGTGCGACGCGCGCGGCGGGCCGCGTGCGGGCGTAGGCGAGCTGCGCCTCGGACGGGTCTATGCCGTGTACCGAGAGGGGCGCACACCGCTCGACGAGCATCTCGGTGAAGGCGCCGTTGCCGCAGCCTACGTCGAGCCAACGCAGACCTGTCTGCGGGGCGAGCCAGTCGAGGAAGGTCTCGCCCGCGAGCCGGCTCCACTCCCCCATGTAACGTTCGTAGGCGGCCCCGTCGTCGAAGCGAATCTGGTCGGTCACTGTTAGTGTTCTCCTCCGGTCGGGTGGCGGGAAAGCGACGCGGCGCGGGCGGGGTCGGTCGCGCCGCGCGGCCCGTTCTTCAGCCACGCGCGCGCGAGGCGGCGGACGGCCTCCACGTCAGAACCCCCGACGCCCATCAGCGAGTAGAAGTCGCGCCGCTCGGTCTCCTCGTTCTTCATGCTCCACAGGTCGAGGCCGAAGGGGGCGAAGTGGCTCGGGTATTTTTTGTAAGACTCGTCGTCCACGTCGTGCGCCTGGCTGTTGAGCCAGCCGACCGGCCAGTGATCCCACGAAAGGCTCCGCCAGCCCCAGCCGCCCGTCGCCTTGTCCGAGTGCTCTTTCATCCGCGTCGTCTCGTGCGGATAACCCGACGCGTCGCCGACGGCGAAGAAGGGCGAGCCGTCGCGGAACGGAATGATCCCGACGAACCCGCGCGCGTCGTCCAGCTCCTTCCACGGCGAGCCCGTGCGGCGCGAGGTGCCGTAGAACGGCTTGTTCGGCTTCGGCTGTGACTTCCAGTAGATGTCGGCGCGCGCGTTCGTGAAGGCGTCGAGGCCGACGAAGGCGTGGCTCTCGCCCGTCTTCGCATCCTGTTCGAGCACGTCGAACCAGAGCTTGCCGGCGGGCTCCAACGCGATCAGCTCAATCGGCTCGCGCGCGTAGCCGTGCGCGTCGCCCGGCAGCAGGGACTCGTAACTCTGCCGCCGTAGGATGAGCCCGTTCGGGAAGGCCCAGAAGTCTTCCGTCGCGCGGTAGGCCGCCGCCCCCGTCTTCATGTTGACGCCGAAGTACGTCCAGCGCACCCAGACGCGGCGCGGGCCCGACTCGATGACATCGACGAAGCTGTTGCGCTCGCGCCGCCCGTGCTCGTTGAACAGCTCGCCCCAGCCGTCGTTCCCCTCCCACATCTGGTAGGAGAGGGCGGCGCCCGAGGGCAGCTCGAACCAGGGGCAGTAGCTCGCCTCGTGCGAGAAGACGAAG
>Ga0213876_10000290_pt1 | contig 45674 bp, 38 predicted proteins | sample BarmaccomBMRX_R9_FD_160113 | JGI IMG/M metagenome (GOLD analysis project Ga0213876, IMG submission 160113) | Root-associated microbial communities from Barbacenia macrantha in rupestrian grasslands, the National Park of Serra do Cipo, Brazil - RX_R9 | ecosystem: Host-associated > Plants > Roots...
AAGGGCTGCGAGCCGGCCTTGCAGTGCAGGTCGGACGCGCCGAAGGCGGCGGCGACGCGCAGGAGTTCGTCGATTTTGACTGGCATACGTTCTCTTCGGGAAAGCTTCGGTGCAAGCGGCAAATCGCTCGGCGGGCACACTCTGGCGGCGCCCGCAAACCGGTCTCGGGAAAGTGTCTCGGGTTGTTTCGCCGGGTGGATTGCGGCGGGGGCGGCGTCTCGGCGGCTGCGAGTGCGGGCCGGCGCGTACAAACATTCTACGCGGCCGGCGGAAGGGGCGTCAACAGACAATTTCGGCGGGATTCCGGGGCAGTAGCCCGACCGTCAGGGAGGGCGTCTCAAACGCCCTCCCTGCACAAAAACCGGGGGCGCGCGCCCGTTTGAGCGCGCGCCCCGGTTGAGAAGCAGGGTGTGCCCCGTCCCTACTCGGTGAGCGTGACGTGGATGGCGTCGCGTGCGTCGCCGGCGGTCGATTGGGTCGCGGCCTTGCGCACCTCTTCGGTCTGGGCGGCGCGGTGGCCGTTGGCCTCGGGCCGGGCCGCCGGCTTCTGCTCGCCGACGAAGGTGAGCCAGTCGCCCGGCGCCTCGCGCTCGCCCGAGGTGATCTCGAAGAAGAGCTTCTGGATGCGCTCGGTGATGGGGCCGCGGCGCCCCTCGCCGACCTGGATGCGGTCAACGGTGCGGATGGGCGTGATCTCGGCCGCCGTGCCCGAGAAGAACAGCTCGTCGGCGACGTAGAGCGCGGCGCGCTGGAGCCCCGACTCGACGATGGGGATTTCGAGCGCGCGGCAAATTTCAATCACGCTGTCGCGCGTGATGCCGGGCAGGATGGCGGAGGAGAGCGGCGGCGTGATGACCTTGCCGTCGTGGACGAGGAAGATGTTCTCGCCCGACCCCTCGGAGACGTACCCGCGGTCGTCGAGCGCGATGCCCTCGGCGAAGCCGTTCAGCAACGCCTCCATCTTGATGAGCTGCGAGTTCATGTAGTTGGCGCCCGACTTCGCCATCGCCGGCATCGAGTTCGGCGTCAGCCGATTCCAACTCGACACGCACACGTCCACGCCCACCTCGATGGCCTCCTCGCCGAGGTACTTGCCCCAGTCCCACGCGCCGATGTAGCAGGTCATCGGGTTCGGGAACGGGTTGACGCCGAAGGCCGGGCGCTCCTCGTCGAGCGCGCGGAACATGATGGGGCGGATGTAGCACTGCTGGAGCCCGCTGCGCCTGACCAGCTCGACCGCCGCGTCGGACAGCTCGGAGAGCGTCCAGGGGTGATTCATGCGGTAGATCTTCGCCGAGTTGAGCAGCCGCTGCATGTGCTCGCGCAGGCGGAAGACGGCTTGGCCGCGCCGCGTCTTGTAGGTGCGGATGCCCTCGAAGACGCTCGACCCGTAGTGCAGGACGTGCGACATGACGTGGACGCGCGCGTCGTCCCAGCGGATGAACTCGCCGTCGTGCCAGACCTCGGGCGCGATCTCCGGCTTCTTAAATTCCTTCTTGCTCTGGTCGTCTTTCGACATCGCTTTATGGCTCCTTAGACCGTCCCCGGCCGCACGCGGCGACGGAATTTAAACGAGATGATGCTCACGGTTCGGGCGGCGAGGGGACAGAGACTGCGACGGCCCTCGTAAAAATCCGGGCCGCGCCGGTGCTGGTGTTCACGGGTGTTCAAGGCGGCACGATACCTTAAACCGGACGCGCTTGGCAAGAAACCCGACGCGCTTGGCAGGGCCGCGAAACTCGTGCAGAATACGGCCGACGCCGTCGGACGCCGCGCCCTTTCGAGAAACATTTTCCGCACAGGAGAGACGCCCTTGCAGACCGCCCCCGAGCCCACGCGCGCACCCCGCCCGCGGCCGACTCGCCCCGCGGCGCGCGCGCTCCTGCTCGCCCTCCTGGCCCTCCCGCCGCTCGCCTGCGCGCCCTCAGACGGCTCAAAAGTCGCCACGAACGCGGCGGCCGGGACGCCGACTCCGGCGCCCGCGGCCCCCTCGACTCCCGCCCCTAGCGGAGTCGTCAAGGCGCCCGACAAAGGCGACTTCAAGGTCGCCACGCGCGAGCCCGACCCGGACATGACCGCCGAGGAGCGGAAGGATTACGAGGAGGAGCTGAAGTCGCTCCAGGAGACGGCCGACGCCCTCAACAAGTCCTTCTCGCTGCCGCACGACATCTACATCGGCTTCGACGACTGCGAAGAGGCGAACGCCTTCTACGACCCGGAGAAGAAGAAAGTCACGGTCTGCTACGAGCTGGCCGAAGACCTCTACGACGCCTTCAAGAAGGATTACAAGACGGACGAGCAGGTGGACGACGCCGTCACCAACGCGACCACCTTCGTCTTCTACCACGAGCTGGGGCACGCGCTCGTGGACGCCTACGACCTGCCCGTCACGGGGCGCGAGGAGGACGCCGTCGATCAGCTCTCCGTGCTCCTGCTCGCCGACGGCACGGACGAGGGCGAGCGGATGGTCTTGGACGCCGCGGTCTCCTTCTCCAAGCAGTCCAAGGGCGAGCTGGACGAGCTGGCCTTCGCCGACGAGCACTCGCTCGACCAGCAGCGCTACTACAACATCATCTGCCTCCTCTACGGCCAGAACGAGGAGAAGTTCGCTTCGCTCGTCAAAGACGGCACGCTGCCTCAAGCCCGCGCCGAGCGTTGCAGCGAAGAGTACGCGCGCGTCGATAAAGCCTGGGACGCCCTGCTCGCCCCGTACACGAAGTGAGACTGATTTGAAATTTCAAATCCTTAAGACTTCGGCTCCTCCGCGTCCTCTGCGTTAAAAACGTCCCACGCGCTATACTCAAGAGGAGATTAAAACAGACCTTCTGCAATCAAGGGGTTCAATGACCGCGGACACGACTCCGAACGAAGAAGCGCTCTCCGTCCACCGCCGCGCCGTCGCCGTGGACATGCACGCCGACACGGTGCAGTTCGTCATCGACGAGGGCACAGACATCAGCCGCCGCGTCGGGACGACTCACCTCGACGCCCAGCGCATGCGCGAGGGCGGGCTCGACGCGCAGTTCTTCTCCGTCTGGGTCGAGCCCGAGTTCTACGGCACGGGCGGGGAGCGCGCCGTCGCACGCGCGGACGCACAGGTCGAAGCCGTCCGCGCGCTGGCCGAACGGCACCCGGAGGTTTGGAGCTTCGCCACCACGGCCGCCGACATCCGACGCGCGCACGGAGAGGGCAAGCTCGCCGCGCTCCTCGGCCTCGAAGGCGGCTACGCGATTGACGAAAAACTTGAAAGGGTCGGGCACTACTTCCAACGCGGCGTCCGCTACATGACGCCGGCCTGGACGCACAGCCTCTCCTGGGCCGGCTCCTCGGGCGACGCCGCGGGCGCAACGCGCGGGCTCGACGACTTCGGCCGCGCGGTCATCCGCGAGATGAACCGGCTCGGGATGCTTGTGGACGTGTCGCACGTCTCGGACAAGACCTTCTGGGACATGGTCGAGACATCGACTTCGCCCGTCGTCGCCACCCACTCGAACTGCCGCCGCCTCTGCGACGTGCCGCGCAACCTGACCGACGACATGATTCGCGCGATAGCCGGGACGGGCGGCGTCGTCTGCGTCGTCTTCTACCCCGGCTTCCTCGACCCCGGCTGGCGGGCTCGGAAGAACGCTGTCGAGGCGGAGATTCAACCGTTAATCGAAGAGGCCGAGCGCGGCCGTGAGGGCTCGCTCAAACGCATCGCCGGCGACCGCGTGCGCGAGCGCGAGTTCGCCGCGCGCCTCGCCCCCGTCCCCTTCACGCGCGTCGCAGACCACATCGACCACATCGTCGGCTTAACAAGCGTCGAGCACGTCGGCTGCGGCTCCGACTTCGACGGCATCACGGCCACGCCCGCCGGCCTCTCGTCGGTCGCCGAGCTGCCGAACCTGACGGCGGAGCTTTTGAAACGAGGTTACACCGCCGAAGACGTGACGAAGATTCTCGGCGGCAACGTCCTGCGCGTGATGCAAGAGACCGAGGGGAGGGCCGCGCGTTGAGCATCCTCGTGAAGAACGGAGATGCGATTCGCCCGCGTATCGGCTTGCACACGGGCATCGCGGGCGGGCTGCACAACGCGCTGCTGAAGGCGCAGGCGCTCGGCGCGGACACGGTGCAAATCTTCTCGCGCAACCCGCGCGGGTGGAAGGCGCGTCCGCTCGAAGACGAGGAGGTCGAGCAGTTCAAGCGCGTGCGCGAAGAGACGGGCGTCAGCCCCGTCGTCATTCACGCCAACTACCTCATCAACCTCGCCGCGGCCGACGCCGCCGTCCGCGAGAAGTCAATCGCCTCCTTCCGCGAGGAGGTCGAGCGCGGGCTCACGCTCGGCGCGGACTACCTCGTCCTCCACCCGGGCAGCGCCCGCGGCGCCTGCGAGGCGGACGCCATCCGCACCTGCGCGGAGAGCCTGAAGGCCGCGTGTGAGGGGCTCGAACTCGACTCTTTCAGAATTCTTTTAGAGAACACCGCCGGGCAGGGCGAGTGCATCGGCCACCGCTTCGAACACCTGCGCGAGATCGCGGAGCAGTGCCCCGAACTCAACCTCGGCGTCTGCCTCGACACCGCGCACGCTTTCACGGCCGGCTACGACATCAGGGATGAAGACGGCCTCTCGGCCGCGCTCGACGCGCTCGACGCCAACGTCAAACTTGAGAACGTGCGGGCCGTCCACTTCAACGACTCGAAGGCCGCTTACAACTCGCGCGTAGACCGCCACTGGCACCTCGGGCAGGGCCACATCGGCGCGGAAGCCCTGCGCCGCGTCGCCTCGCACCCGCGCCTCGCGCACGCGGCCTTCCTTCTGGAGACGCCCGCGGACGAGACCTGCGACGACGCCTGCAACCTCGAAGCCCTCCGCTCTTTCGTCACGAGCCCCGAACGGCAGGAGACCGCCTGATGGACATCCGACTCAAAGACCGCGCCGAGGGCGGCCCCCACTACCTCCAAATCCGCGAGCAGCTCGAAGCGCTCATCCGCGAGCGCCAGCTCGCCCCCGGCGACCCGCTCCCCTCCCCCACCTCGCTCGCCAACAAACTCTCCATCGACAAGGGCGAAGTTCAACGCGCCTACTTCGAGCTGGAACACGCCGGGTTGGTGTCGAAAAAGACCGGCAAAGACTTCCTCGGCAAAGAGAAGACCACGTACACGGTCAAGTGAATACCGGCACTTCCACGGCGCGAGGCACGGCCGGCGACAGACGCCGCCGCGGCGCGTCCGCTTAAATGGATTGTTCGCCCCTTTAGATATCTAAGCAATCGTACGCCTGTCGCGCGACATCAAAAGTATTGAGATTTCTCCCCGGCTTGGGTACAATCCGGGCTCGCGCGTACGCCCCCCGCGGACCCACCTGGCGGAGAGAGGTGCTATGGACATCTTTAATCTCGACCTGGAAAGAACCCGCGTCGAAGCCTTCCGAAGAGGAGTTCTCTACCGAACCCAAAAAATGCTGCACTGGCTGCGCCGCGATCAGGACGTGCCGGTGGAACTGGGCGACGCGCTCCTGGCAAGCTGGGTGGGTCTGCTCCGCCAGGAGGTCATACGCTGCGCGAGGCGTGACGAGAGATTCCTGCGCGATGCCCGCGAGGGGCTCATAGCCCTGGGGCTCGGCGAACACCTCGGCCCGTCGGGCTACTCCGCGGAGACGGTGCACCAGCAGTTCAGCGCCGAACTGGGGTTGTCACAGGACAACGTGCGGCATCTGCTCGGCCTACTCCGCGAGAAATTCTACGAACTCGGCGAGGAGAGGATGGCGTTTGAGCCGGTCGGCTGGCTCATCCCCGCGGGGCGCTTCGGGCGCAACGGGGAGGGGGCGTCCTTCCACGTCCGCTTCTGGTCAGACTTCCTCGACCCGCGGGTCGAGGCCCCGCGCTCCCTCATCGAGGGCGTCGGCTTCGATGAGGCAGACGCCCAGCAGGCGAGGGGCGCAGGCAGGTTCCGTCGGTAGCCGCGCGGGGCGGGCTCGCCCGCCGGGGGCGGCGACTCACCGCCCCGGATCATTCACACACCTTTCATCAGGTCGGTAGCGGTCGTGCAGTTTCGGGCCGTGCGTTTCGAGCGTTCGAGGTCACGGGTGCCTCATCTTCTCTTGAGACCTACAGTGTACGGAGGCTGCAACCGCCCATGGATAAGCTCCTGCAACTCGTCCACGTCAGCGACCTTCACTTCGGCGACCACCTTCTCAACCCCTCCTGGATGCTCACGGCGAGAATGGCGGGCGGCCTCGCCACGCACGACCTCGACGCCGCGCTGGCGCTGACCGACTCGGTAGACATACAGCGGCTCTCCGGGCTCGACACCAGGGTCGTCGCCACCGGCGACCTGACGACCTGGGGGAGCACGAACGCCTTCGGCACCGCCCTGACCTTCCTGCGAAACCGGTCGGCCGCGGGGCCGGCCAAGTACGCGGGGCTCGACGACCCCGACTCGGCCGTCGTCCCCGGCAACCACGACATCTGGAACGTCATGCAGAGGTACGCCGCCGGCGGCCTCGGTCTGCCGACTTCGCTGAGGGGGGACTTCGACCTCTTCTTCACCCCTCCCGTGCCGTCGCCCCACTCCGGCACCTACTTCCCGTACGGAGTCCGCATCCCCTGCGGCCCCGTCGCCGTCTACCTCTACGGCCTGGACTCGAACCGGCTGGAGTTGGCCCCATATCCGCTGTTGCAGACGCTCGGGCTGAGCATCATCGCCAGCGGCTACGTCCCGCCGGCGCAGCTCGACGAGCTTGAGAACCTGTGCCTGCCGGCGGAACTCGACGAGCCGCGCATACGCCTGGCCGCCATCCACCATCCGCTCGCCTACAAGTCCATCAACTCCATCCCGTGGTGGTACGTCAAGAAGCTCATCAACCTCGACGAGGTGCTGGGCCGGCTCCAGGATATGGGGTTCGCCGCCGCCCTCGTCGGGCATGAGCACTCGGGCTTCGCGCAGAAGGCGAATGCCGCGTACAGGAAGCGCACGCTGGAAGTCCTCTCGGCCGGCACCTCCACCCAGTTGGTCTACCTTGACTCGGCCCAGCGGGCGCTGCTCGCCAGGGGCTACGCAGACCTCGCCCCCGACGAGCAGCCCGCCTGGCTGGCGGCCATGTCCGAGACCAACGAGTACCGCACCTACGTCTTCGAGGCCGACCCCGGGGTGGACTTCGCGGGCGACCACATCCCGCCCGAGGCCCTGGCCGCCGAGGTGCTTGAGTTCAAATACAGCCCGGACGACTACGAGTTCAAGAGGGTTGACCCCATCGAAGGCCCGTACCGCGTCCCGCTCGGCGACTACGTCATCAAGTAGTGCGCCGGGCGGCGCGCGCAAAGAGTTAGACAAGTGCCCGAAGCGTGCGCTAACATGGCGGCACCTTTCGGGGTGGAATGAGTTGAGATGAGACGTTTCGGACATCCAGTCAAGCTCCTCCTTACGTAGCCGCACGGCCGGCGCCGGGCGCGAGTTGCGCGCGCGGCGGGCGGTGCGGCGAGCCTCCTGACGACAATCAAAGAGAGATAAGTTAATAGGTTCGAGCCCTCCGTGCTTGAGAAAGCCGGGGGCGGTCGTTTACCTTTAGGGGTAAAGGAAAGGCTGCGGACTATCATGAACGAAAAGTATTTCCCCGAGCAGATCGAGGAGAGGTGGCAGAAGTTCTGGGAGGAGTCGGGCGCCTTCGAGGTCGAGCGCGACCCCGGGCGCGAGAAGCGTTTCTACTGTCTGGAGATGCTCCCCTACCCCTCGGGCTTCCTGCACATGGGGCACGTGCGCAACTACTCCATCGGCGACGCGCTCTCCTGGTTCCGGCGCTTGCAGGGCTACAACGTCCTGCACCCGATGGGCTGGGACAGCTTCGGCCAGCCCGCCGAGCAGGCCGCCATCAAGCGCGGCGTGATGCCCCGCGACTGGACGGAGCAGAACATCGAACACATGCGCCGGCAGTTCAAGCGCATGGCCTTCAGCTTCGACTGGCGGCGCGAGATCGCCGCGCACACGCCCGAGTACTACAAGTGGGATCAGTGGTTCTTCCTGAAGATGCTGGAGCGCGGCCTGGCCTACAAGAAGGTCTCGCCGGTCAACTGGTGCCCGGCGGAATCGACCGTGCTGTCGAACGAGCAGTCGTCGGGCGGCGTCTGCTGGCGCTGCGGCGCGGCGGTCGAGAAGCGCGACATCGAGCAGTGGTTCCTGCGCATCACCGACTACGCCGAGCAGCTGCTCTCTGACATGCAGGAGATCGAAGGGGGCTGGCCCGAGCGCGTGCTGACGATGCAGCGCAACTGGATCGGCAAAAGCTCCGGCGCCTACATCGACTTTCAAATTAAAGAGACGGACGAGCGCGTCCGCGTCTTCACCACGCGCATCGACACCATCTACGGCGCCAACGCCGTCGTCGTCGCGCCCGACCATCCTTTGGTCGAACACTCGCCCGTCAAAGACGACGTGCGCCGCTTCGCCGAGCGCGTCCGCGCCGAGCGCTCGGCCGCGCGCGAGCCGGGCGCGCAGGAGGAGAAGGAGGGCTTGAACACGGGGCTGCTGGCCGTCAACCCCTTCAGCGGCGAGTCGATTCCCGTCTGGGCCGGCAACTACGTCCTGACCGAGTACGGCACGGGCGCCGTGATGAGTGTGCCCGCGCACGACGAGCGCGACTTCGAGTTCGCGCAGAAGTATTCCTTGCCCATCCGCCGCGTCATCGAGCGCATCTCGCACGAACAGCCGCCGGCGGAGCGCGACCCCTCGGTCGAAGACCAGTCGGTCGCGATGAAGGAGGCTTTCACCGACTACGGCATCCTGGTCGCCTCGGGCGACTGGAGCGGCAAGCTGAGTGAAGACGCCGTCCGCGAGATGGCCGAGTTCGCCGAGTCGAAAGGCTTCGGAGAGCGCGCGGTCACCTACCGCCTGCGCGACTGGGGTATCTCGCGCCAGCGCTTCTGGGGCGCGCCGATTCCGATCATCTACTGCGACAAGTGCGGCGTCGTGCCCGTGCCGGAAGAAGACCTGCCGGTCGTGCTGCCCGAGCGCGCGGAGTTCACCGGCGCGGGCCGTTCGCCCCTGGCCGGCGTGCCCGAGTTCGTCAACACGACCTGCCCGAAGTGCGACGGGCCGGCGCGGCGCGAGACCGACACGATGGACACGTTCATCGACTCGTCCTGGTACTTCTTCCGCTACTGCGACCCGAAGAATGCGGACGCGCCCTTCGACAAGGAGGCGGCCGCGTACTGGACGCCCGTTGACCAGTACATCGGCGGCGTCGAGCACGCCGTGATGCACCTGTTGTACACGCGCTTCTGGACGAAGTTCATGCGCGACATCGGCCTGGTCAACTTTAACGAGCCGGTCAAGCGCCTGATGACGCAGGGCATGGTCGTCGCCGAGACCTTCTACCGCGAGGGCGAGGACGCGGGCTCGAAGGTCTACATCAACCCGGCCGAGGTGGACGTGGTGCGCGACGAGAAGGGGCGCATCCGTCAAGCCACGTTGATTAAAGACGGACAGCCCGTGACCGTCGGCCCGTTCGAGAAGATGTCGAAGTCCTCGAACAACGGCGTAGACCCGAACGAGATGATCGCGGCCTACGGCGCGGACGCCACGCGCCTGTTCATCCTCTTCGCCGCGCCGGTCGAGAACGACCTGCGCTGGCAGGAGGCGGGCATCGACGGCGCCCTGCGCTTCCTGCGCCGCGTCTACTCGTTCGTCTACCGCTGGCGCGAGGCGTTGAATGGTGCGCCGAAGGAGGCGGCCGGCGAGTTCTCCGCCGACGCGCGCGGGCTGCGCCACGAGACGCACCGGACGATTGAGCGCGTCACGAACGACTTCGAGGGCCTGCGCTACAACACGGCGGTCGCGGCCCTGATGGAGCTGCTGAACGAGCTGTACGACTTCAAGGCCCAGCCCGCCTCGGCCGCGGCGTCAGACCTGTTCGCGGTGCGCGAGGCGTTGGAGGCGCTGGTGCTGATGCTGGCGCCCTTCTGCCCGCACGTCGCGGAGGAGTTGTGGGAGGCGCTCGGCCACGGGGGCGGCATCCTGCGCGGCGGCGCGCGCTGGCCCGAGTTCGAAGAGGCTTTGGCGCGCAAGGACGAGGTCGAGATCGCCGTCCAGGTCAACGGCAAGCTGCGCGGCCGCGTCAACGTCCCCGCCTCCGCCAACGAAGAAGAGACCCGCGCCGCGGCGCTCTCGGACGAGCGCGTCCGCGCTTGGACGGAGGGCAAGCAGGTCGTCAAGACGGTCGTCGTCCCCGGCCGCTTGGTCAACGTCGTCGTGAAGTAACGCGGCATAAAGGACAACATAAATGGGCGCGGGCAAGATGTCCGCGCCCATTTTGTTTGTCAGCCTGTTGTGTGAACGGCGGCCGACTGTCTCCTCAAAGGCGAGCGCAGCATGAGCCAGGCGGAGGGGCCGACGACGAGCGCGATGCCGAGGACGACGGGCGGGCCGAACTGCCTCTTCCAGAAGAGCAGGTCGAAGAGGAGCGCGAAGACGATCTGCATCAGCCCGACGACCGAGACGCGCGAGGGGTTGCCCAGCGCGAACGCCTTCGTCATCGCCAACTGCCCGACCGTCGCCGAGACGCCGACGCCGAAGAGCAGCCCGAGCGTCGCCCCGTCGTTCAGCACAGAATAGTCAACGCGCCCGCCCGCCCCGAGCAGGAAGGCGAGCGTGACGACCGTCGCCACGCCCGAGAAGTGCGTCACGACGGCGCGCGCGTCCACGCCGCCTAGGCGGTTGAGCCCGATCATCGAGAGCGAGGTCGAGAAGGCGTGGGCGAGCGCCGTCAACGCCGCGAGGCGGTCGCCCACGGCCTCCGGCCTCTGAATCAGGACGATCCCCGCGAGCCCCGTCCCGATTGCCGCCCACACCGACGGCCGCGGCCTCTGCCCGAGCACCGGCCACGCCAGCAGCGTCACCCACAAAGGCACCGTGTTCGAGAGCGTCACCGAAGTCGAGATCGGCAGATGCGTCAGCGAGTAGAAGGCGAAGAGCACGCCGAGGCTCCCCGCCGCGCTGCGCATCCAGAGCAGGGCCGGGCGGAAGAGGACGAGGCGGACGCCGGTTAGGAGAGAGAGGGTCAGCGTGAAGACGAACGCAAGCAGGCTGCGCGCGACGGCGACAATGTGCCAGTCGCAGCGCTCGCCCGCGAGGTGGCTGAACGCGCCCATCGAAGCGAACCCGAGCGAACTGACGAGCATGAAGAGGTACGCCCGCCCGCCCTCGCCCTCCGCGTGCGCCGATTCTCTGGGGGTCTCCATTCCGCACAGAAAGATAGCAGCCACGCCCGAGGCTGTCAGCCGGAGGCGGCCCCTGACCTTACTGCGCCCGCCGTGGCATGTTGCTTGCGACCACTAACCGCACGAGCTAGGAAGCGACTGATTTCACTACAGGTGTTCACTGAACGGGAGGCATGCGGCAATGCGTAAAGTTTTGGCAACGTTCCTCTTCTCGCTGGCGCTCGTCGCCGGTGCGGCGGCGCAGGAGAATCAGGACAAGAGCGTAACTGAGAAGGTCGGCGACAAGGCCGGCGACGTGAAAGACGCCACGGTCAAGGGCGCCAAGAAGACTGGCAGCGCCACGAAGAAGGGCGCCAACGAAGTCGGCGACAAGGCCGGCGACGTGAAGGACGCCACCGTCCACGGCGCGAAGAAGGCCGGCAACGAGGTCGGCGACAAGGCCGAGGACGTGGGCGACCAGACGGCCAAGGGCGCGAAGGTCGCCGCACACGGGACGAAGAAGGCGGCCAACGAAGTCGGCGACAAGGCCGAGGATGTCGGCGGCGCGACCAAGAAGGGCGCCAAGAAGAGCGGCAACTGGATTCAGCGCACTTGGCACAAGATTTTCTAAAGCGGTCTCCGCTTGAGTCAATCCATGCAAACGTGAAGGGGCAAGCCCATGGGCTTGCCCCTTCACGTTTGCATGGTGTTCTAAAACGCCTCAGCGCGCGGTGCCGACGCGGCCGCTGGAGCGCAGGCCCATCAGGCGCGCGGGGAACTCGCCGAAGTCCTCGACGACCCAGTTGTTGTCGCCCTCAAGCTTGACCTTCGCCGCCGGGATGAACGTCCCCTGCCCGCGCCCGCGCGCGTCCAGATAGATTTCCGCGTAGCCGAAGCGGTAGCCGGCCGAGCGCGCGCCGTAGCGCAGCTCGAAGATCGCCACGTTGCGCTCGTAGAGCACGGTCAGCTTCGTCCCGCCCTCGGCGGTCGGCGTCGCGTATACGGGAGCGCACGGGCAGAGTACGTGCGCGCACGTACTCTGCCCTTTCACCTGCCGGCGCGCGCCGACGCGAGCGGGTAGCTCGGCTCGATGTCCACGGGCACGTCGGTCAGGCGGTCGAGCGCGCCCTGCATCTCCGGGCGGACGACGCCGTACTTGTCGAGCATCGCCTTCGCGCCCTCGTACGAGCCCTCGGCTTCGACCGTGAGCAGGTCGTGCGTAAGCCGACGCACGGCCTCCTTGACGCGCGCGGGCACGACCGAGAAGGTCTTCGTCGCCGGGTCGTACTTGAAGGCGCCCTCGTCCGTCAGGTAGTTGAACTGCATCGCGACGCCTTTGCCGTGCGCCTCCTTGATGCCGAAGCGGACGGAGCGGAAGGCGCTCGCCAGGAAGGTCGTGTAGAGCGTCTGCTCCATGGAGCTCGGGAGCACGCCCTTGTCTATCAACTGCTGCACGGCCCAGAGCCCCGTGATGTCGGCCTTCGCCTCCTCGATGGCCGAGTAGTTGTCCTTCAGCTCCTTGCGCACGCTCGTCTCGCGCCCGCCCACGTTGATCGTGTGCGGCCCGAGCCCGTGCATCAGCTCGTGGGCGAGGACGTGCGTGAAGAAGGCTTCGAACGAGACGTTCGCCTGGTCTCCCTTCGAGAGCACGACGCGCGAGATGGGGATGAGCGTCTTGTCGAACTTCGCCTGCTGCACGTTCTTGAGCATGACGCGCTTCGAGCCCTTCTCGTGGACGACGCGCTCGTCGTTCGGCAGGTTGAAGGCCGCCGTCTGCACGCCCGAGTTGCCCTCGCCCGAGGAGTAGACGACGTTGACGACGCGGATGGGCGCCGCGGCGCCGAGCTTCGGGTTGCGGTATTTCGGGTCGATGGGCAGGTTGTTCTCAAGCTCCTGCAAGACGCCGCCGAAGCGCGCCAGCTTCGCCGACTCGGCCTCGTCGCGCAGCGTCACGTAAGCCTCGAAGGCCGCCTTGTAGCCGAAGAGTCCGTCGGAGTAGGTCTCGTAAGGCCCGATGGTCACGTCAATCGGCGCGTCCAAATCCATCCACGCCACGTCCGACGCGTAGTAGTCGTCGTCGAGGAAAGCGTCCGCGCGCTTCGACAGGAAGTTCTTGAGCGTCGCGTTCGTCGTCAGCCCCGCGGCATCGCGCAGGAGCGCGGCGGCCGGCTTCAGGAACTCACCGTACTCCTGGCTGTACGGCACCAGCTTCAGCTTCCCCGAAGCGTCGCGCCGGACGGCGTAGAAGAAGCCGGTCGCCTTCTGCTTCTCCGCCTCGGGGAGCGTCGCGACCCACGATTCGAACTCCTGCTTGGTCATGCCGTCGGGGTAGTGGGCGGCGGTGGCGGGCTTCTCCTGCGGCACGCCGGGCAGGAAGGCGATGTTCTCGTCGAGCTGCGACCAGGGGCCGTCGTTGAGCATGAAGTAGTGGAGGCGCGCGCGGCCGAGCGGCGTCTTGTCGGCTTCGAGCTTGCGTTGCAGCGCGATGTTGCCGCTCCAGACCTGGCGCAGGAAGAGCGGGTCGAGGAGCTTCGCGGCCTCGACGATCTTTTCGAGCGCCCGGCGGTCGCCCGCCGACAGTCCCGACGTGTCGGCCGTGACGACCGTCGGCGCGAAGCGCTTGATCTTCGCGTTCAGCTCCGCCAAGTCGCCCGAATCCGCCCCGCCCTTCTGTCCAAATGCAAAGGTCGGCAGCAGCACACACAGCGCCGTCAACAGCGTGCAAACCGTAAGCGTCACTCTCATCGGAAGTGATTCCTCTCTGACTTCGTGTTTGAGATTCAGGTCATAAACGATGGCCTCTATCATACGCCAACCCGAACCGCGCGCAAGTCAAACGAAAAGGGCGAGGCCGAAGCCCCGCCCTCTCAAAAGACTGCCTGTCAACTCTTCCTACTTGGTGCCGGCCTTCGCCGCGCGCGCCTCGGTCTTGGTGGTGAGCGTGACGCCGTTGCCGCCGCTCTGCGCGTAGCGCGCGCCGATGGTGCGGACGTAGTTCTGCGTCTCGGCGTAGGGCGGGACGCGGCGGCCGTACTTCATCACGGCGCCCTCGCCCGCGTTGTAGCCCGCGAGCGCGAGGTCAACGTGGCCGCCGAAGAGCCGCAGCAGGTCGGCGAGGTAGCGCGTGCCGCCCATGATCGACTGCGCCGGGTCGTAGGCGTTCGAGACGCCGTAGCGCGCGGCCGTCCCCGGCATCAACTGCATCAGCCCCATCGCCCCGACCTGGCTCGTCGCGGCCGTGTGGAAGCCCGACTCCTGCCGGATGACGCAGTAGACGAGGTACGGGTCAACGCCGTAGCGATTGCCGTTCAGGCGAATCAGGTTGTCGATGGTCTTGTTGCCGGTCGTCCAGGCAATATCCGTCCGCCCGGCCGTCAAGGGCGCGGACGTGAACACTTCGACGGGCTTGCGCGCGGCGACGATGGTCTCGTCGGCCTTGGCGATCTCCGCCTTCATCTCCTCGACCTTGGCGCGCGCGTCGGAGATGTCCGTCCCGCTCGCCTCGAACTCCTTGCGCGAGATGAGGCCGTCCGCGTAGAGACCTTTGAGCGTCTCCTGCTTCTCGGTCACCTTCTTCAGGTTCGCCTCGTAAGTGTTGGAAAGCTCGACGAGGCTCGCGCGGTAGTCTTCGGCCGCCTTGATGAAATCCTGGCGGAACTTCTGCAAGTCGCTCGCGGGGGCAGCCTGCGCGGCCTGTTCGGCAGGCACAGAAGCCTTCTTCGCGGACTTCGACCTGGTCTGCGCGCTCGCCGCCGTGATGGCGGCGAAGACGAGGAGGGATGCAAGGAGGATTCGGGGAACGTAATTTTTCATCAACTTCAACCGGGGTGATAAGTCCAAATAAAAAGGCACTTGCGGTGCCGGAAATGTCGGCCGGGAGTCTGTACGCGGCCCCTACCTGTTTGGTTCGGGCGTTTCTCTCTAAATCTCCGGTGGGGGAGTAAATTGTTGCGAATTAAGATGCTTTTCCGCCCCTTCGAGTTGCGTAGGCGGGGATTTCCGCGCCCCGTTCGTTTCTCCCGCTTTCTGTTGTAAGGTAGCAGCGCGGCCGCGGTCAAGCGACATCATACAGCCGTCTACCAGACTGACCGATGCTTAAGACGACGACTCTCATCACGCTGCTGCTCGTCACCTGCGCGGCGGAGGCCCGCGCGCAGTGGGTCGCGCAGGTCTCGGGGACGGGCGTGCGCCTGCGCGGCGTGAGCGCCGTCAGCCGTCGCGTCGCCTGGGCGAGCGGCGCCGGCGGCACGTACGCGCGCACGACGGACAGCGGGCGCACCTGGAAAACCGGACAGGTGCCCGGCGCGGCCGAACTCGACTTCCGCGACGTGGACGCCTTCGACGCCGACACGGCCTACCTGCTCGCCATCGGCGAGGGCGAACGCTCAAGGATTTACAAGACGAACGACGGCGGCCGGAGCTGGTCTCTACAGTTTCAGAACGCCCGCGCGGGTGCCTTCTACGACTGCATGGCCTTCTGGGACAAGCGGCGCGGCCTCGCCGTCAGCGACCCGGTCGAAGGCCGCTTCCTCGTCGTCAGGACGGAGGACGGCGGGCGCACCTGGAAGGAGGCGGACGCGGCCGGGATGCCTCCCGCGCTCGCGGGTGAAGGCGGCTTTGCCGCGAGCGGCACGTGCGTCGCCGTCGGCGGCAAATCCGACGCCTGGTTCGGCACGGGCGGCCCCGCGGGCGCGCGCGTCTTCCGCTCGAACGACGGCGGCCGGACGTGGCAGGCCGCGCCCGCGCCTTTGGCGAGCGGCAAGGCGGCCGGCGTCTTCTCGCTCGACTTCGACGGCGGCGCGGGCGTGGCCGTCGGCGGCGACTACACGAAGGAGTCGGAGGCCGCGGGCAACGGCGCTTTGACCTTCGACGCCGGAAAAAGCTGGTCGGCGCTCGAAGCGCCGGGCCGCCCAGGCGGCTACAGGTCTTGCGTCGCGTTCGTACCCGGGACGCGCGGGCATACGCTCGTTGCCGTCGGGCCGTCCGGTTCTGACTATTCGACGGACGGCGGACGCACTTGGCAGCGGCTCGGCGCCGAAGGCTTCCACGCCCTGAGCATCGCGCCGCGGGGCGATGCGGCGTGGGCGGTGGGTGAGAACGGACGTGTCGCGCGTCTGGATGCGCCGTCAAAGCTCGGGACGAGGTGAACACCTCTCAGAACGTTGTTACTCGATGAGTGAATTCTCCATTTTCGTGACGAGGTTGAGGTCGCGCGTGGGCGCGGGCGGCGTGGCTTTGACCCTCGCTGACGATTTCGAGTCGCGCGCGGACGGCGGGCTGCGGCTGGCCGCGGTCGCGCTCGTTTTGAGGGAGGGTTTGGAGGGGCCGGAGATGCTCGTCATCAAGCGCTCGGAGGCGGAGCACGACCACTGGTCGGGCCACCTGGCGCTGCCGGGCGGGCGCGCGGAGCCGGAGGACGAGAGCCTGCTGGCGACGGCCGCGCGCGAGACGTTCGAGGAGGTCGGGATAGACCTCGGCGCGGGCGGCGAGGCGGTGGCGCGGCTCGGCACCGTCAGGCCGCAGAGCCCTTTAGCGCCGCGCGTCTCGGTGACGCCGTTCGTCTTCGTCGCGCCGGGGGAGTACCGCGCGGGCGCCGGGCCGAAGGAGTTGCTGTTGAGTGAGGAGGTCGCCGCGGCCTTCTGGGTTCCGGTCGGGGAGTTGAAGCGCGGCGGGCGCTCGGCCGTCTTCCGCATGGTCTTCGCGGGCGTCGAGCGCGAGTGGCCGGCCTACCCTTCGCAGCACGGTCTGATCTGGGGCATCACCGAGAGGATTCTGACCGAGTTCCTCTCGCTGGTAGACTGATTGATGAAAGTCGTCGGGTTCGTAATATGAGCAATACCATGCGTGTCTTGACGGGCCTTCTACTTCTCTTACTCTTCCCCTTGTTCGCCAGCGCGGCCGAGCCCTGGTCAACGAAGCTCGACTCAAGCGTCCGCTTCTATCAATCGACCGACGTGGGCGTGCTCGTCGTGGGCACCGAGAAGTCGCTCTACGGCCTCGAAGCAGAGACGGGCGACGTGCTCTGGCGGCGCAAGGAGGCGCGGCTCGACGAGACGAACGTGGCCGCGGTGCCGGGCACGGACGTGCTGCTGGTCACGCTTGAGAGCGGCAGCAAGACCCGTCTCGAAGCGCTCGACATCGTGACGGGCGACGGGCTCTGGCGCAGCGACAAGGTGCGCGGCGCGGTGATGCAGACGGCCTTCGAGCCGTCGGCGGGCTTACTCGCGGCGGTCTTCGTGCGCGACGCGAAGTCGAAGCCGCGCGAGGGGTTCAAGCGCAAGCCCGAACTGCACGTCTTCGACCTCGCCGCGGGCGAGGAGCTTTGGAAGCGCGAGCTTGAGAGCGAGGTCGAGATGATGCCCGTCGCGTGGGGCGACGACAAAGATAAAGAGGTGCCCTACACGCTCGACAACTACCGCCCGCCCGCGTTCCTCGACGGCCGTCTGTATCTCTTCTATGAAGGCTTGACCTCGCTCGACGCGCGGACGGGCAAGGAGCGTCGGAGCGAGAAGTTCAAGGTCAACGAGGACGGGCTCGCGCTCACCGAGTCCGACCCGGTGGCCGACGAGGGCTACGTCTACGTCTCGGGCCGCGGCCGCGTGCGCGCCATCTCGCGCGCGGACGGCGAGGTTAAGTGGGAGTCGAAAGACCTGGGGCTGACGCCGGAGCTTGTGCTCGCGGGCGGGACGCTCTACGCGAGGACGGGCGGGCAGTTCACGCGGCTTGAAGACGGCGAGACGGCGGCGCGCGGCCCCTACGGCGTGAGCGCCATCGACCCGGCGAACGGCAAGACGCTCTGGAGGTATAAGGGCGCGGATAAAGGGTTGACGAACTTCGCCATCCCGAACGCGGGGACGGTGGCCGTGGCCGACCGCGACGACCTCATCCTGCTCGACGCGGCGACGGGCAAGCGGCGTTTGAAAGTCTCGCACGGGGTGGAGGCCGCGGCCTTCCTGCTTTTGAACGAGCGCGGGGAACTGGTGTTGGGCGGCAAGAACGAGCTAGCCGCGTTCGACGGCAACTCGGCGACGCCGCTCTGGCGCGAGAAGCACGAGCCGCCCGGAAGGGGCTTGCTGCGCACGGTGGCGGCCGTGGCGGCGCGCGCCGCGTCCCTCTATTTCAGGTACGGCGGCGCGGCCTCGACGGTCTTCCGCGGCGCGCGCATCGCGGGCGCGCTCGCCGGGCTGCGCTCCTCGGGGCTGGCGGCACACGTCACGCTGGCGGACTTGACGAGCCTCGCCTCCGACTACTCGCGCTCCTACGCGCGCCAGTACGCGGCCGACAGATTATCGACCTACGGCGCCCTGAGCCGCCTGCGGCGCGGCGGCGCCTCGGCGAGCGTGAACGTGCGGCCGCGCGTCACGACCCCTTCGTCCGATGACGTGTCGGAGCGCCTGCTCGACCGGCTCGACCCCGCGAGCCAGCTCTCGCGCCTGTCGCGCTTCCTGCTGCGGACGCGGCGGCTGGCGGCGCTGCAAGGCCGCTGGATGTACTTCTACAGCTCTCTGAGCGGCGGCGGGCGCGGGCTCGTCGGCGTGGACGTGGAGACGGGGCGCGCCTCGCGCGAGGTGCGCCTCTCAGACCCGGACGAGCGCTTCATCAGCGACGAGGCCGCCGGACTGTTGTATGTCTCCAAGGGCGACCGCCTCGTCGCGCACCGTTTGAGTGAGGGCTATTAAGGCAGTAGGCAGTAGGCAGATGGCAGTAGGCAGTTAAGTGCCCCGGAGGGGCGGGATGTTTATAGCTTAGGGTTGTTATTGAAATCCAAGCTCCGGAGGAGCGGCATGTTTATGTCGCCCCTGACGGGACTCGATTTGAAATTGAACGCCGAGGCTATAAACATGCCGCCCCTCCGGGGCTCAACCGGCCTGCTGCTCTACCGACGTAACTGCCTACTGCCATCTGCCTACTCTCTTTTCCCTTGCCTCCCGCGCGCGTTGTCTGATACACAGTGACGCGCCTTCGCCCTGCCTTGAAGCTGCAAGCGGTTATCTTGCCGCGGCGTCTCGCCCAGCCGCCCACGCACCGCAAAGCGGGAGGTGTACAGATGAAGCTCCGTCCGGGCACGCTCGCGCCGTGTCTGCTCGCCGTCGTGCTCGCCTGCTTAGCCGCCGCCATGCGCGCGTCTTCGGCCGCGGAGCGCTCCGCGCCGGCGCGCCCTGCGCCCGCCTGCGCGCAGGTCAAATCCCACGCGGACGAGTGGGTCGCTTCGAGCGTGGACGCGCTCGTGCGCGCCGCGGGCGCGGCGTACGAGCGGGACGAGGCCGAGCCCGCTTACACGCGCCTGCTCGGGCGGCTCGCGGACACCGTCGAGCGCTGCGGGCTCGCGCGGGACGCTGACTTCGTCCAGGCGCACCGCGAGTTCGTCGGGTACGTCGAGGCGGCCGCGCCCGCCACGCTCCCCGACCACGAGCTTGGGTTCGCGGTCACGGACAGACGGTACTTCGACGAGACGCGCGCCTACGTCGGGATTCCGGACTTCCTGACCGAGAGCGGCTTCGTGCATTCCGCGAGCCGCTCCGAGACGCTCCCGCGCGCGAAGGAGTACCTGCGGCGGCTCAACTCGGAGCGCGCCCCCTCCGAACAGCTCCTCTTCTTCAGCTACCGCTCGCGCCACCTCGGCACGCCCGACAACGACGACAGCTACCTGCGGCTGCTCGTCGTCGTCCCCGGCGACGCGGCGCGGGGCGTGCCGGAGAAGTGGGTTCAGTTCGGCGTCACCGACCCGGGCGTGCGCGCGCGCACGCGCAACGTCTCGGTCGTCTCGTCGCTGGCGCGCGCCGACGGGACTTCGGACGTTTACTTCAAGGACTACTACCGGACTTACAGGCGCGACGGCACGATCCCCATCAAGGGGCGCTGGGAGCTGGGCTACGGCGACGACAACTGCGTGCTGTGCCACAAGAGCGGCGTGCTGCCGATCTTCCCCGAGGCGGGCAGCGTGAGCGCGGAGGAGCGCGGGGCGGTCGAGGAGGTCAACCGGCGCTTCCGCGGCTACGGCACGCCGCGCTTCGGCGGCTACCTTGACGGGTCGAAGTTCGGGCCGGGGCTCGGCGCGTCGGACGGCGCAGACCGCGAGGGGCGCTTCGGCGCGGGCTTCCGCGGCTCGGCGGTCGCGGGCGCGATGACGTGCGCGGCCTGCCACCGCGCCGACTACCTCGGCGCGCTCAACTGGCCGATGGACAGCACGCTCATCAGTTCCTACGTCGAGGGCGGCCAGATGCCGCGCGGCCACGAGCTGCCCGACGGCGTGCGGCGCGAGCTGTACGCGAAGCTCGTGCGCGAATACTTCGACGCCGACGCCGCGCGCCCCGGCATCTTCAAGTCCTGGCTGCTCGGCCGACTCCGCTGAACAGGAATTAACCGCAGAGACACGGAGACGCGGCTTGTTGACCGTAACTCTCAACAAGCCGCGTCTCCGTGTCTCTGCGGTTAATTTCTTCTAAGCGTCACAACCTACTGGTTGTCCACGACCGACTCGATGACGTTCTGAATCGTCGTGGGGACGTTGGAGAAGAAGTCGTAGCCGGTCAGCGCCTCGACCTGATCGACGCTCACGCGGTAGGTCTTCCAGTCGGCCGTGCGTATGCCCTGCGTGTTCGGCATGATGACGGCGATGGTTCTGGTCGAGGTCGTCACGCGCGACACGTCGTTCGTCCCCGACGGCAGCACGATGACGACCTTCCACACCTGCGAAGGCACCGCGACGTGGCCGTTCGCGATGGTCGTGGTCGTCCCGCCGTTCGAGCCCGACCCGCCCGAGCCCGACCCGCCCATGATGATGTACAGCTCGTTGCCCGAAGTGACCAGCGTGCGGAGGTAGTTCTCCATGTTCGCCCACGGCCCCTGATTGTTGTCGGGCGCCTGCGGCATCATGTTCGTCATCAGGAAGGTCGAAGAGTTGTCGGCGACCGTCAGCGTGCGGTCGGCCGAAGGGCAGTGGTGGCCGCGGTCGAAGCCCGAGCCCGAGTAGTCTGTGCCCTGCACCTGATACCACCCGGCGGGCAAAGTCGTGTCGTTGCGGAAGTCGTCCTGCCGCGGCGTCGAGCCGAGCCAGGAGGACGCGAGGTGCCAGCTCACCCAGTTCGGCCGCCCCTTGTCGCGGTTGTAGGAGACGGCGTACTGCGGCTTGTCGAGCAGGTAGTTCGTCGGCTGGTTCACGTCCACGACGGCGTTCGAAGGATTGCCCATCGTCAGGTGGACGCTCGTGGGCGGCGGCGCGGCGTAGGGGTTGACGGTGACGTTGTCGATGTTGATGCGGTTGGCGCCGCCGCCCGTCTTGCGGATCGAGAGGCGCACGGCGGTTGCCGAGTTGACGGTGAAGGAGGCGGTCGTCAGTGTCGTCGAGGAGGTGTTGACGGTCGAGCCGACCTTCGTGTAGGTCGAGCCGCCGTTGGTCGAGACCCAGAGTTCCCACGTCGAGGCGCCGTCGGTGCCGAAGGCGGCGTGCTGGACGGTGACGGTGCCGGCCGAGGCGAAGTCGAACTGCGTGTTGAGCTGGCCGACGTTGCGGACGCGCGCCGACTGCGCGCCGGTCTTGCGGTCGGTCGAGAGGTTGCCGATGAGCGCGTCGTCCATGTACCACCAGCCGGTGGAGAGGAAGACCGCGGCGGCGGCGTAAGCGGTCTTGGTGCCGCTCTCGAAGTCTTCGGTGGAAGTCTGGCGGCGCGCGCGCGAGGCGGGCGCGAGGGGCAGAAGCGCGGCGAGCAGGAGCGCCGCCGCGCACACGAGCGCGGCACGCCTTCGGAATGTTCTCATTAAAGATTCTCCTTCAGTTGGGGTTCGGACGCAGGGCGGCCTGACGCGCGAGGGCACGCGCGGGGCCGGCGGAGAGGTGAGATTCAGAACCGGGGCAAGAAGAAGTTAATGCTGTTGCAACGAGAGCGGCCTTCAAAGGGCAAGCCGCCCGACTGAACCGACGCAGGGGAGCACAGTGTAGCCCGCGCCCCAGCATTCATCAAGAAAATTTGAGGGCGCGCGATTCTTCGCGCGCCGAGACCTCCGCTATAATCCGGCGCGCCGACGCTTAAGGAGAGGAGCCCGACCCATGCGTTACGAAACCGAAGGCAAGGTCGTACTGATCACCGGCCCCGCGCGCGGCATCGGCGCGGAGACGGCGCGGATGCTCGCGGCCCGCGGCGCGCGCCTCTCCTTGGTCGGGCTGGAGCCGGAGCGCCTGGCCGCGCTCGCCGCCGAGCTGGGCGAAGGCCACGTCTGGTTCGAGTGCGACGTGACCGACCAGGCGGCCGTGGAGCGCGCCGTCGCGGGCACCGTGGAGACGTTGGGCGGCATCGACGTGGTCATCGCCAACGCGGGCGTGGCGTGCAACGGCACCGTTGCCGTCGGCCCCGTCGAAGCGCTCGTCCGCATCATCGACGTGAACCTGACGGGCGTCGTCCGCACCGTCAGCGCCACGCTGCCGCACGTGACCGAGAGACGCGGCTACTACCTGCTCGTCTCTTCGGCCGCGGCGCTCGCGCCCTTCCCAGGCATCTCGACCTACGCCGCGGCGAAGAGCGGCGTCGAGCAGTTCGGCAACGTCCTCCGCCTCGAACTCGCGCACAAGGGCGTCCGCGTCGGCGTCGCGCACCCCGCCTGGATCGACACAGACATGGTGCGCGACGCGCTAAACGACCTCTCGGGCTTCAGGGAGATGTTGGGAAAGCTGCCCGGCCCCTTCCGCCGCGTCACGCCTTTGCGCGACTGCGCGGCCGCCTTCGTTAATGCCGTCGAGCGGCGCCGGCGCAAGGTCTACGTCCCGCGCACGCTCGCCGCGGCCGCCGCCGTCCGCCAACTCCTCGCCAGCCCGCTCGCCGACTTCCTCATGGGCCGCCAGACCCGCCGAACCCTCCCGCAGGTCGAGCAGGAAGTCCGCGCCCTCGGCCGCTCCTTCGGCGCACACAGCACGGGCTTCGGCACCAAGACCGGAGAGAAAAATTGACCACAGAGAGACAGAGACACAGCTTTGAGCACCTGTCTCAAGAAGCTGTGTCTCTGTGTTGAAAAGCGTCGTGCTATCTACAATCGTCGCTACCAGACATCAACCGGCGGTCGCCTGCCCCTGCGTGCCGTAGCCTTCGGGGTGCGCCTCGTGCCACTCCCAGGCGGTGCGGACGATTGCTTCCAGCTCGGGGTACTGCGTCTTCCAGCCCAAGACCTCGCGCGCCTTCGTGGCGTCGGCCACGAGCCGCGCCGGGTCGCCGGGCCGCGCCGGCTCCATCCGCACCTCAATCTCCCTCCCCGTCACGCGCCGCGCCGTCTCGATGACCTCCATCACCGAGTAGCCGTGGCCGTTCCCCAGGTTGATGAACTCCGACTGCCCGCCCCCGCGCAGGTGTTCGAGCGCGAGCGTGTGCGCCGTGCAGAGGTCTGTGACGTGTATGTAGTCGCGGACGCACGTCCCGTCCGGCGTCGGGTAATCGTCGCCGAAGACCGAGACGTAAGGCCGGCGGCCGGCGGCGGCCGCGAGCACGTTCGGGATGAGGTGCGTCTCGGGGTCGTGGTGCTCGCCCTTCTTCTTTGTCGCGCCCGCCGCGTTGAAGTAGCGCAAGGCGACGAAGCGCAGGCCGTAGGCGTGGTCGTAGGACGAGAGAATCTTCTCCATGAAGAGCTTCGACCAGCCGTAGGGGTTGACCGGCGCCTGCGGGTGGCTTTCGTCGATGGGCACGCGCACGGGCTCGCCGTACGTGGCGCAGGTCGAGGAGAAGACGAAGCGCTTCACGCCCGCCGACATTAACCCGTCGAGCAGCCCCAGCCCTTCGGCGACGTTGTTCTGGAAGTAGAGCTTCGGCTCGGTCACGGACTCGCCGACGTAGGCGAGCGCGGCAAAGTGGACGCACGCGTCCACCTCGTGCTCGCGGCAGATTGAAGCGACCAGCGCTCGGTCGCCGACCCGCCCGTCGTAGTAAGGTACCGACTCGTCCAGCGCCCCGGCGTGCCCGCGCGACGCGTCGTCGAGCACGACCACGTCCTGCCCCGCCTCCACCAACTGCTCCACCATCACGCTGCCGATGTACCCGGCGCCGCCCGTCACAAGTGTCGCCATCCTCCCACAGTCCTTTCTTAAAATTTAAAGAGCGCGCCTAGTGCATCTTGAACGGGCCGCCGTGCGGCTCGGGCTCTAAGTCGGGGCGCGCCGAGTCCTGGACGACCTCGTGCATCTCAAGGACGTTCGCGCCCGAGAACGCCTCGCGCGGGAGCGTGCCCGACTGCGCGTGCCCGCGGACGAACTCGTCGGAGCGCACCCAGTTGAGGAAATCCTGCCGGCTCTGCCAGACGGTGAAGACGACGTAGGGGTCGCCCTCGTTGACGGGCCGGAGCACGAGGTTCGAGACGAAGCCGGGCATCTTGTCCACCAGCCCCGCGCGCTCGCGGAAGCGCGCCTCGAAGGCTTCGCCGTACTCGGGTTTGACGTAGATGCGGTTGGCGACGGTAATCATCGGTCGTCCTCTGCTCCCTTTATTTCGCGAAGAGGCGCGAGCGGTCGGCGAAGGCTTTGAACTCCAGCGCGTTGCCGCTCGGGTCGAGGAAGAACATCGTGGACTGTTCGCCCGGCTCGCCCTTGAAGCGCACGTAGGGCTCGATGACGAACCTGACGCCCGCGCCCTTCACGCGCGCGGCCAGCTCCTCGAACTGCGCGGGCGAGAGGATGACGCCGAAGTGCGGGACGGGCACGTCGTGGTTATCGACCGGGTTGGAAGCCTCGGCGCCGGAACGGCCCGGCGCCAGGTGCGCCACGATCTGGTGGCCGAACAGGTCGAAGTCAATCCAACGGTCGGAGCTGCGCCCCTCCGGGCAGCCCAGCACCTCGCCGTAGAAGTCGCGCGCCGCCGCGAGGTCGTGCACGGGAAATGCGAGGTGAAAGAGCGTGTCAGTGTCGGCCATCTTCAATCTCCACTCAAGGATTTGAAATTTCAAATTTGAAATTAAGACCCATCGCCGCGGAGCAGACGTTCCTCGTTTCTCTGCTCCGACAGAGGCACGTAGTAGCTCTCTATCATCCGCGAAACCTGTTGGAGGTCGTAGCCGTGCTCGGCCAAGCCCTCTTCAATCGCTTCGAGGTCGCCGCCGCGCGACTCGAACATGCAGAGCGGGTGGCCGCACCAGCGCGGCTCCGTGTAGTGCGCGTAAGGCGCGCGCAGGCATTCGCCCGCCTCGTGCTCGTAGTCGTCGAAGTCTACCCAGCGCATCGCCGCCCGCCTCTGTCGCTTTGTGTGCGGGCTAGTTTACCGCGTCCGCGGCCCACAGCCTACCGCGCGCCGTCAGCCCTGCCCCGGGTGTTCGAGCGCGCGCCACATGTACCAACTCGCCACAGACCTGTACGGCCGCCAGCGCTCGGCGTGCAGCTCCAACTCCTTCGGCTTCGGCATCCCGCCCAGACCGTACGCGACCATGAAGCCCTTGCGCACGGCGAAGTCTCCCACGGGCAGAACGTCGGGCCGGCCTAGGCGAAACATCAACAGCATCTCTACAGTCCAGCGCCCGATGCCGCGCACCCGCGTCAGGCGCTCGACGATCTCTTCGTCACTCATGCGCTTCAAGCGCGCGAGCGTCGGCACCGTGCCGTCGAGCGTCTTCGCCGCGAGGTCTTTCAAGGCAGCCGTCTTCGCGCCCGACAGCCCCACGCCGCGCAGCGCCTCCTCCGGCGCTTCAAGCACGTCTTGAGGACGAAGTCTCCCTCCCCCGAAGAGTCCGACCAGGCGCCGGTGAATCGCCTCCGCAGCGCTCCCGTGCAACTGCTGGAAGACGATGTTGCGCGCCAGCGCCTCGAAAGGGTTGTGCATGCTTCGCGTTTGCAAGGCGAAAGGCCCGGCCCTCTTCATCAACTTCGCCAGCACCGGGTCTGCCTTCGCCAGATGCCGCACCGCCGCGCCCGCGTCGTAACAGAGCCCGTCGCCGAACTCTTCGGCCTGCTTCTTCCCTTGAGCCGCCATCAATGGAATCTCCGTCGCGTCAAAAAAAGTCTGGCCTTAAGCGTGGCCCGTATGTTATACGTCGTTGCACGTTCGGCACAAGGACATTTTCATTCTCAAGGTGGGACTCGACATGTTGGACGACCCTGTCTCGGGCATCTACGCGGCGCGCGTCGCGACGAGGCTGGCGCGCCCGCTCCTGCTGTGGCGCGTGCCGGCGGGCTCCCCCTCGCCGGCCGAGGACTACGTCGAGGGCAGCATCGACTTAAACCGCGACCTCGTCAAGCACCCCTTTTACACCTTCTACGTGCGCGTGGACGGCGACTCGATGGTGCCCGCCATCCAGCCCGGCGCGCTGCTCGTCGTTGACCGCATGGCCGAGACGCGCGAGGGGCACATCGTGCTCGCGCGCATCGGCCCGGCCTTCCTCGTCAAGCGCCTCCACTTCGACGAAGCGGGGCGCGTCTTCCTCCTCTCCGACAACGAGGCGTACGCCCCCGTCGAGATCGACGAAGAGATGGACTTCGAAGTCTGGGGCCGCGTCCTCCACTCCATCCAGGATCACTGAGCCGAGATCACTGAGAATGCCGGCGCTTTGTGACCGACGCGCTTGTCCTCGGCGGGCGTGTTCGACCTGACCTCCCGAACCCCGCCGGAGCGCTTGACGCGGGCGCGAGAATCGTCGTTAATGCTTCTCAAGCTTTACAGAATCGTCGGTGTGCGGACGCGCTCGACGCCGTCGGCGTCGCAGTCTGAGTAGGAGCGCCGCGCACGCGCCGAGGCAGAGGGCGGCGACCGCGGCAGTCCCCCAGCGGCGGCCGAGTAATCCAACCAACAGCGCGAACAGGAAGATCAACGTCCCCGGCGGGGCGAAGGCGAGAAAGCCCGCGAGCAGTATGGCGGCGATCCGCTTGGGACTCTTCATCGTTGGGCGGTCATCCTAGCACAAGGTTCGGGGCGGGACTACGGTCTCCACTTATGTCAGAGAGCATCAGCGTCTTCTTCCCCGCGTACAACGACGAGGCGAGCATCGCCGGGCTCGTCGGCGAGGCGCTCGCGCTGCTGCCCACTCTGACCGACGACTTCGAGGTCATCGTCGTCAACGACGGCAGCACGGACGGGACGGCGCGCGTGCTCGAAGAGCTGGCCCGCGAAGACCCGCGACTCAGGGTCGTCCACCACGAAGTCAACCGCGGGTACGGCGCCGCGCTGCGCACGGGCTTCGCGAGCGCCACCAAGGAACTCGTCTTCTACACGGACGGCGACGGCCAGTACGACGTGCGCGAACTCCTCCTGCTGCGGCCGCTGCTCGTGGACGGGGTTGACATCGTCAACGGGTATAAGGTACAACGCGCGGACGGTTGGCAGCGTAAGGCGCTTGGGGCCGCCTACAACGGCCTGGCGCACCTTCTCTTCAGCATTCCAATCCGAGACGTTGACTGCGACTTCCGGCTCTTAAGGCGCCGTGCGGTCGAGCGGGTCGAACTCGTCTCTTCGAGCGGCAGCATCTGCGTCGAGCTGGTGCACGAGCTGCACCGTGCGGGCTGCGTCTTCGCAGAGGTTCCCGTCCGGCACCGCCCGCGCGCGCACGGGCGCTCGCAGTTCTTTACGCTGCGCCGCGTCGGGCGCACGGCGCTCGACCTTTTGTCGCTGCGGCTGCGGGCGTCCGCGCCCGGCCGCCGCCGGCGCGGCGCGCGCGCGTCCGCGTGAGTTGTAAGACGTTTCTCCCCAGACGGTCTTCGGCTAAACCATGAACGAGCATACGAGTTTCGGAGAGTACAAGGGGCGCTCGGCGCTCGTCACGGGGGGGCTGGGCTTCATCGGCAGCAACCTCGCGCGGCGGCTGGTCGAGATCGGCGTCGAGGTCACGGTGCTCGACGCGCTCATGCCCGAACAGGGCGGCAACCAGTACAACCTGCGCGACCTCCTCGGGCGCGTCCAGATACACACCGCCGACATGCGCGACCCGCGGGTCGTCAACCACCTCGTCGGCGGCGTGGACTACATCTTCAACCTCGCGGGCAGCGTCAGCCACCTCGAATCGATGCAGCAGCCGCTGCGCGACCTGGAGCTGAACTGCGCCGCGCACATCACGCTCCTTGAGGCGTGCCGCAACTTCAACCCGCACGTCAAGATCGTCTTCACGAGCACCCGCCAGGTCTACGGGCGGCCCGTCTACCTCCCGCTCGACGAGCAGCACCGCGTCGCGCCGCTCGACGTGAACGGCATCAACAAGCTCGCCGCCGAGCACTACCACCTGCTCTACCAGCGCGTCTACGGCACGCGCACCGCCTGCCTGCGCCTGACGAACACCTACGGCCCGCGCCAGCTCATCCACCACAACCGCGGGGGCTTCATCGCGTGGTTCATCCGGCAGGCGGTCGAGGGCGAGGTCATCGAGCTGTATGGCGAGGGCCGGCAGCGGCGCGACATGAACTACGTGGACGACGTGGTCGAGGCGCTGCTGCTCGCGGGCGCGAGCGAGGCGGCCGAGGGCGAGGTCTACAACCTCGGCGGCGACGAGCCGGTCTCCCTGGCCGAGTTGGCCGAGGAGCTGATCTCGATCACGGGGCGCGGCACGGTGCGCACGGTGCCCTTCCCGCCCGAGCGGCAGTTGATCGACGTGGGCAACACGCATTCGAGCTTCGCCAAGATAGAGTCGGCGCTCGGCTGGCGGCCGCGCACGCCGCTGCGCGAGGGACTGCGGCGCACGGTCGAGTTCTACGAGCGGCACCGCGCACACTACCTGAAACCCGATGCCGGTCAGTTTTCTCGATCTCAAAAGACAGCATGAGGAGGTCGGGGGCGAGGTGCGCGCCGCCTTCGGGCGGGTTCTGGCGGGCGGCACCTACATCCTCGGCCGTGAGGTCGAAGCCTTCGAGCGGGAGTGGGCGCGCTTCTGCGGCGCCGCGGCCGCGGCCGGCGTGGCTAACGGCACCGACGCCCTCGCCCTCGCCCTCGTCGCCTCGGGCGCAGTGCGGCCCGGGCGCCGCGACGAGGTCATCACCGCCCCGCTCACCGCCGGCTACACCGCGCTCGCCATCCGGAACGCGGGCGGCATCCCCTCCTTCGCCGACGTAAATCCCGAGACCTACACGCTCGACCCGCGCGGGCTCGAACGCGCGCTCACAAGGCGGACGCGGGCCGTCGTCCCCGTACACCTTTACGGCCGCATGGCAGACATGGAGGCCGTGTGTGACTTCGCGGAGCGGCGCGGGCTCTTCGTCGTCGAGGACGCGGCGCAAGCGCACGGCGCGCGGCTCGGAGGTCGGCGCGCGGGCGCGTGGGGGCACGCCGCGGCCTTCAGCTTCTACCCGACGAAGAACCTCGGCGCCTACGGCGACGGCGGCGCCGTCACTTCGAATGATTCAAGGTTGATCGAGCGCGTCAAGGATTTGAGGCAGGGCGGTCACCCTTCGGCGTTGGGCGGCCGTGTCGCGGGACGCAACTCGCGTCTCGACGAACTACAGGCGGCGGCGCTGCGCGTCAAGCTCCGGCGTCTCGACGCGTGGAACCGCAGGCGCCGGCAACTGGCCGGCACGTACCGGCGCCTGCTCTCGCGCGGCGGCGGACGACTCGTCCTCCCTTCGACGGGCGCCGGGGCGGGCTCGCACGTCTTCCACCTCTACGTCGTCCGCCACCCCGAGCGCGAACGCCTGCGCGCGCACCTCGCCGCGCGCGGGATTGAGACACTGATTCACTACCCGGCGCCGCTCCACCTCCAAACGCTCTTCCGCCGCCGCGGTCAACATTCACTCCCCGCGGCCGAACACCTGACACATGAAATCCTCTCGCTCCCCCTCTACCCGCAACTCCTCGACGAAGAGCTGCGCGCCGTGGCGGATGGGATTCTCGCATTCGAAAACGCTTAGCGAGGTTTCTCCGCGACGCAGACGACCGACAGGCCGGCGGGCAGTTTGGCATTGGGACGTTTGAGCAATGTCGCTTCGGCCTTGAGGGCGGAGGCGAGGGCGCGGTTGAGCCAGTCGAAGCCGGGCGGCTTCACGTCGGAGCCCGCGTCGGCGAGGCCGAGCCGCTTGAGCACGAGCCTTCTCAGGGCCGCCGCGGGGAGGAGCAGGCTGTTGGCGTAGGTCGCGCGCCGGACGCGGAAGCCCGCGCGCCGCATCCTTTCGACGAGCCGCGGCAGCGTGTAGCGCCTTTGCGTGTCGAGGGCTGCGTCGTGGCCGCTGCGCATCCACTCGTAGGCGGCGGCGCGCGCGAAGGCCACGCCGCCGGGGCGGAGCACGCGGAACATCTCGCGCATCGCCGTCTCGTCCGAGCCCTCGCCGGGCAGTTGCACCAGCACGTCGAAGCTCGTCACGAGGTCGAAGGTCTCTCCGGCGAAAGGCAGCGCCGTGACCGAAGCCTGCGCCACGTCTCGCAGGCCGCGGCTGCGGCAGAACGCGAGCGCGTCAGCCGAGATGTCCACGCCCGCGACGCGCCCGCCGCCCGCGTAGCGTTCGAGCCACGTCAGCATCCCGCCCGTCCCGCACCCCGCGTCGAGGATGTCCCGCTCCCGCCCCGGCGGGCACAAGGGGTCGAGCACGGCGCGCGTCACCTCGCGCATCCCCACGAACCACCAGAGGCTCTCCTCCAGCTCGTACAAGTCCGCGTAGTCCTGTGCCCGCAAACGCTGAAACCCTTCCCGAACGAGAGACGTTGAAGACCGCCCGCCAACATACCACCACGGGCCCCGCGTTGTAACATGGGGCGATGTCGATTCACGTCGGGACTTCGGGCTGGAGCTACAGGCATTGGGAGGGCGTGCTCTACCCGGAAGGGCTTGAGCCGCGCGCGCGGCTCGGCCTCTATACGCGCGCGTTCGGCACGGTCGAGGTCAACAGCACGTTCTACCGCTGGCCGCGCGCGGCGACCTTCGCGCGCTGGCGCGAGGCTTCGCCCGAAGGGTTCGTGTGGACGTTCAAGGCGCCGCGCGCCATGACGCACGCGGCGCGGCTCTACGCGCCGGAGCGCTGGCTGGGCGAGGTCTGCAAGGGGGTCGAACGTCTCGGGACGAAGCGCGGCGTGCTGCTCGTGCAATTGCCGCCGGGCCTCGCGGTAGACCTCGCGCGGCTCGGCTACTTCCTCTCCAACGTCCCGCGGCACCTGCGCGTCGCATTCGAGTTCCGGCACGAGAGCTGGCACCGTGAAGAGGTCTTCCGGCTGCTGGAAAGTCGGGGCGCGGCCTACTGCGTGATGAGCGGCGCGCGCCTGCCGTGCGTGCTGCGCGCGACGGCGCCGTTCGTCTACGTGCGCCTGCACGGCCCCGACCGCGAGCACCTCTACGCGGGCTCCTACACGGACGAAGACGTGCGCTGGTGGGCGGCGCGCATCAGCGAGTGGTCGGCCGCGGGGCTCGACGTGTACGCCTACTTCAACAACGACGGCGGCGGCAACGCCGTCCGCAACGCGGCGACCTTGAAGTGGATGCTCGGCGTGTGAGGAACTACGCTCAGTGCTGATGCGGCGGGGCCTGTGTGGCGTCGTGCGTCGCGTGCGAGTCGTTCTGCATCCGGCCCGGCCGGAGGCGGAAGAAGAGCTTCCAGGAGACGGGGCTCCGGCCGTAGAGCGCGTCGAGCGCCGCAGGCTTCGAGTAGAAGGTCAGGTCGCTCCCCAACGCCAGCGAGAGCTTCTCGGCGTTCCAAAGCTCGCGCGCGCCGCCGAGCGTGTAGGCGCCAACGCGGAAGGAGGCGTGGTGGTCAGTGAGGCCGAGGCGCGCGCGGTCTTCGTCGCTCAGCAGCTCGTCTTTGTCCACGAGTTCGAGGCGCGTGTAGAGGTAGTCGCGTTCGAGGAAGTTGACGGTTGACTCCAGCGTGTAGCCGTTCAGGTTACGCGCCGCGCCGTGCCCGGAGACGTGGTTGCGCCCCCAGACGAATGCACTCGCCCAGTAGCCGCGTTCGAACGTGCGGTTGTACTGCGCGGAGGCGGTCGTCCGGCGGATGTCCTCCGCGGGCGTGTGCGCCTCGGGGCTGCGCAGGAAGCCTTGGGAGATTTGCACCGCCCAGTTCTTGTTCGGCATGAAGGAGAGCCGCGCCGCGCGCGAGTCCCACCTGTGCGCGTCGAAGTCGTAGCGGTTCTCGTCGGGCTCGCGCCCGTTGAAGAGGGAGCCCTCGAACTTGAACCGGCGGTAGGTGAAGCCGGTCGTCAGCACGCCGAAGGAGATGTGCGTCGAGTCCTGCAAGTGGTGCGCGAGCGGGGCCGAAGGATTCTCCGCGGCCGGAGAGGCGGTGCATGAAGGCGACCGGGCCGAGGGCGGGCTCGCCCGGGTAGCCGAAGTACGTGAACCAGGTCGCGCGCTCGCCCAGGGGGTGCGTGTACTGCGCCGACAGCTCCATGAAAAGGTCGTGCGGGTGCTGCGCGTCCACGAGCGGCCGGCCCTTGTAGGTCTCGCCCGTCTGGAAGAGGAGCGGCGAGCCGCCCGGCGGGAAGGTGAAGGGCTCAAAGCTGAACATGCCGCGCAGTTGAAGCGTGCCGCGCCCAAGCTTGCGATAGGCCATCGGCATGAACCAGTTCTGCGACTCGGCCTTCGTCACGCCGCGCGGCCCGCCCTGCCGGTTGAGGCCCGCGGTGAGGTTGAAGTGGAACATGACGAGCCATTCGCCGGCCTCCTTGTGATACATACTCGAAGGCCCCGCCGAAGGCTGCCAGGAGGTGCCAGACCCCATCGCCCCCATCGACATCACGTTGTGCGCGCTCGAACCGACGCGGATGCCCATGCCCTCGTCGGACATCACCATCAGCCCCCGCCTCCCGCCGTGCCCTGCGCGCCGTGCTCGTGCCCCGCGTGTGACTCGCCCTGCGCCGGCATCGACATTGTCATCGGCATCGGCGTCGGAGAGGGCGAAGGCGTGGGCGTCGCGCTCGCGGCCGGGTGCTGATGCGCTTCGTGCCCCTGGTGCTGTGCCCGCGCGCCGAAGGGAATGAGTAGAAGCGTGAGCGCCGCCGCGAAGAGCGCGGTACGCGCGCCGCCGTTGAAAACATTAGCCCGGTTCACGAGCCCGCCTTGAATATTAAACCTCTGCTTTCCGCATGCCTGAAAGTAGTATAAACCCTGGATACGATTACAAGGTCAAGCCGGGAAAGAGCAATTCACCACGGAGACACGGAGGCACGGCTTGAAGCAATAGCTTAACAAGCCGTGCCTCCGTGTCTCCGCGGTGAACTGTTCCCTTTATAGCATCGGCAACGTTCACTTACGCGACTGCGTGGCCTTCTCCAACTCGACGGCGAAGACGTGGGTCGGGCCGAACATGTTGGAGCGGAAGACGAGCCACTTCATGTCGGGCGTGAAGGTGACGTTCGGCTCCAGAGAGTAGTCGTGCTTGGAGAGGTTGACCAGCCGCTCGGCGTGGAAGACGCCGGGGTGGACGAGCCCCTTGGCGTTCGGGAGTTCGCCGTCCGTGCGGTCGGACACCATCTCGGGGCGGAAGAGGTAAATCCACTGGCCGTTGCCGGGCGCGGCCACGCTGTTGGGGCCGCCGCCGTCGCCCGCGAAGAGCTTCCCGTCCGGCGACGAGTTGTAGTGCACGCTCCACTCCGAGCGTTGAAGGTTGTACCAGGTGCGCTCGCCCGTCGAGACGTTGTAGCCCCCGACCCAGAAGACTTCGCTGCGCGGCGTCTGCAAGTCGTACCAGACGGTGCGGCCGTCGGCGGCGAACCACTCGTGCCCCTCGATCTCCATCAGCATCGTGCGCTGGTGCACCTTGACGGGCGGCGTGCCGTCCGTGCGGATGAGCCACGTGCGGTCAACCTTGTGCCACGGGCCTTCGTGGCAGAACATGAGGAGCGTCGGGTCGGTCGGCGAGAACTGGAAGTGGTTGAACCAGTCGGTGCCGCGGTGCAGCGTCTTGACCTCGCCGGTCTTCGTGCTGACGGTGACGATCTGGAGCGGCCTGCGTTCGGCCAGGCGGTTCTCCATCATCTGCCCCTTGCCGGGGTAGCTGTCGCGGCCGCGCTGGGGCTGCGCGGGCTGCGGCGGCTGTTCGCCGCCCTCGCGCGGTTGTTGCTCCGCTGGCGGGCCGCCGCCGGGGCCGCGCGGGAAGCGACCCTCGGCGATGTCCTTGGCGAGCTGCTCGTCGAGCGTGCCGGCGAGCAGCGTCTCGTCGGCGTTGACGGTCGAGACCGAGACGCCGGGCGGGAGCTTCGCCACCTCGCGCGTGGCCTTCGTGTTGAGGTCGGTGGCGTAGACGGTCGCCGAGAACTTGCCCGCGTCCCTCTCGAACTTCGTGTAGTAGACCTGCCCCGTCTTCCTCCCGACGATGATGACGGAGACGCGCCCCTCGACGACCTTCTCGACCGCGCGCGTGCGGAGGTTGACGGCCGAGAGCCCCGTCGGCGTCGTGATGATCATCTTCGAGCCGTCGGGCGTGTACGCGTTCTGGTGGAAGTAGAGGCTCTGGCTGCCCGGCTCTTCGGAGAGGCGCACGACGCGGTGGCCCGTGTCCGGGTCGATCCATTCGCGCGGCACCTGCCCCTGCTGCGCCGCGGCGGCGAGCGCCAACATTAGAATCAGCAGTAATGAGTTCAGAAGCTTCATGATCGTCTCCCTGGGTTTAATCCCTCTTGACTCACGTCTCAGAGCGTGCGGAGGACGTTGTAACTCAGACCTTCGTGGCGGACGTTCCAGCCGCCGTCCGAGGGGAAGCCGGGGGCGTTTGTGCGCGGCGCCCCGTTCCAGCCGCCGGCCATGAAGGCCACCGCGTAGAGCAGGCCGCCGTTGCCCGGCAGGTAGCAGGGCAGGTTCGGCCGCTGGTAGTTGTGCCCGTTCGGCAAATAGCGGTTCTTCGCCGTCTCCAACAGCAGCGCGCGCACCGCCGACTCCCCTTCGCCGAGCCGCGCCGCCGTCAACGCCGTCATCGGGTAGTCCCAGCCCCACGTCTCGTCCCACTGCCACTCCTTGAAGACTTTGGCGAGCGTGCGCCGCATCGTCTCGGGCTCGACGCCGTCTCCGGGCAGGATGCCGTAGGCGGCGAGCATCGACGGGTGGTCGCGGTTGCGCTCGGTGTATGTCTGCGGGCAGTTCTCGTGCGCGAGGTAGACGCCTTCGCGCACGGGGAGTTTCGAGAGGTCGGCGAGCACGGCGTCCCAGTCCGGCCTGCGCTTCATCCCCAGGCGCTCGCGCCAGGCTTGCGCGGCCTTGAGGCCGAAGCGCCAGTAGGAGAGTTCGTAGGTCGGGTTCCAGGTCTCGCGCGCCGGGTGGTTCTCCTGCGCGGGGATGACGGGCGGCCCGAGCACGTAGCGCCGCGTCTTCCGGTCGTAGAAGGCGTAGGAGGCCATGAAGTCGGCCGTCTGGAAGACGATGTCGCGGTAGCGTTCGAGCGTCCGGCGGTTGGGGCGCGAGCGGTAGCAGAGTTCCGCGTAGAAGATCGGGTGCGGCTGCTCCCAGATAAGCAGGGGGCCGATGGGCGAGGGGCTGTCTTCGCCGTCGGGCGCGGCCATCTTCGGCCAGCGCGCGCCCGCGTAGCCCTGCTGCCGCGCCCGCGCGCGCGCCGAGGGGAGAATCTTCTCGTACCAGCCGAGGCTGTTCTCAAACAGCGGCAGCCTGTCCCACAGCGCGAAGTGCGCGGCGTGCCACCAGTGCATTTCGAGGTGGAACTTGCCGTACCAACTGTTGACCGTGAGCCCCGTCTCCTGCGGCGGGAGTTTTCCAGAGCATTGAATCGCCGTGAGGTACTGCGAGAGCACGATGCGGCGTTCAATCTCAAGCGCCCGCTTGTCGCGGCTGTCGGCCAACTCGATTGCGCCGCCCGTGCCCCAGAAGCGCGCCCAGTGTCTCCGGCTCGCGTCGAAGGCGGCCGAAGCCGTGGGCGGCCTGCCGCCTATGGATTGAGGAGAGAACGCGGCGACGAAGTCGAGGCGCGTGCCGCCCGAAGGTTTAAGAAGGAGTTCGTGCTCGCCCTCCTTCTCCTGTCCTAAAGTGGCCCCGCCCTCCGCGTCGATGAGGACGAAGTATGCGTCGTCGTCGAGCCTGCGCTGAAGTAAGGCGCGGCCGGGCGCGAGTTTGGAGACCTGCGTGCGGTGCTTCTCGGGATTCTGCCAATCGGCCGCCTGCATCGAGGGCGAGCCGTAGGGGAAGGCGAAGCGGACGGCGAGCATGCCGCGCGAGATTAAGCTTGATTCGATTGAGACGGCGAGGAGGTCTGTGTCTGGGTGGACGGCCGTCGTGACCTCGACGGGCTCGCCCCAGACGCGGAAGCGGCTCGTGATGATGCCCGCCCAGAGGTCGAGCCGCTGCTCGATGTCGGAGAGGTCTGAGGGCTTCGCCTCTTCGCCCTTGTTGTTCTTCAGGAGCAGGCCGATGCGTCCGAGGTGCAGGCGGTGCGGGTTCTCGCGCAGCCAGTCGTAAAGTTCCTTCTGCCCTTCCCCGCTCGTGTGATAGAGCACCTCGCGGCCGTGCGTGTCGTAGGGCGTGAAGCGGAACTCCTTCCCCACGAGCGCCGGGGGCCGCGGCGTCGTGTGCCAGCCCCACTGCGACAGCGTGCAGAGCGGCATCTGCGACTCGTACTCTTCGGGGAAGGTTTGCAAGCCCGTCACGTCGGCCGTGAAGGCGAACGCGCCGTTGCCGACCGAGAGCGGCGCGAGCGGGTCGAGCTTGCGTATCAGAGGGTCGTGACGGCGCACGAGGGCCGCGCGGTCAATCGCGCGCGGCGGTTCGAGCGCCGCGCCGCGCGCGACGGGGACGGCGGCGCCGGACGCGGCCAATGCTGCCAGGAACTTGCGGCGTGAGATCATGCGCGGTTCGCCTTTCGCGTGTTCGGCCTCGGTGCGTTCGCGGGCGCGAGCTGCCCGTCGAGCCGGTAGCTCCCGCCCGTGCGCGTCTTCAACTCGACGACCTTCGAGCCGTAAGCGAGCCGGCACGTCCCGCCGAGCTTCGAGCGGAGCATGGCCGCCGTCAACTTCCCTGCGCTCCAAACGACGTCCAGCTCGAAGCCGCCGCGCGCGCGCAGGCCCCTGACCTCGCCTTCGGGCCAGGCCGAGGGCAGCGCGGGCAGTAGGCGCACGGTGCCGTCGTGGCTTTGCAAAAGCATCTCGGCAATTCCCGCGGTCGCGCCGAAGTTGCCGTCGATCTGGAAGGGCGGGTGCGCGTCGAAGAGGTTTTCGTAAGTCCCGCCGTTGAAGCGGACGCCCGCGACCTCGCCGCGGAAACCCACCGGCGTGAGCAGAAGCCGGAGCAGTTTGTGCGCGCGCTCGCCGTCGCCGAGCCGCGCCCAGAGGTTCATCTTGTGCGCGAGCGACCAGCCGGTGGACACGTCGCCGCGCGCCTCCAAAGTCCTGCGCGCCGCGTCGGCCAGCTGCGGCGTCCCCGCGGGCGTGATCTCGTCGCCGGGATAGAGCCCCCAGAGGTGCGAGACGTGCCGGTGCGTCGGCTCGGGCTCGCCGTACTCTTCGAGCCACTCCATGACGCGGCCGTCCGAACCGACGCGTGTCGGGGCGAGGCGCGCGCGCTTCTCTTTCAGCTCCCTTTGAAACTCCGCGTCCACGCCGAGCGTGCGCGCGGCCTGGACGGTCGCGTCGAAGAGGTAGCGGAGCAGTTGCATGTCGTAGGTCGGCCCCATGCAGACGTTCGCCTGACGGCCGTCGGGCAGGCGGTAGGCGTTCTCGGGCGAGTTGGCCGGCGCGGTGACGAGCCACTTGTGCTTCGGCTCTTCAATCAGGAAGTCCGCGTAGAAGCGCGCCGAGCCCTTCATGATCGGGTAGACGCGGCGCAGGAACTCCCGGTCGCGCGTGAAGAGGTAGTGCTCCCAAAGGTGTTGACAGAGCCAGGCCGACCCCGTCGTCGTCGAGCCCCACGACGCGCTCTCGCCCGGCGAGGTGTAGCCCCACGGGTTCGTTATGACGTGCGCGACCCAGCCGCGCGCGTTGTAGTAGGCGCGGGCGGTGCGCGCGCCCGGCGCTTGCAGAGAGGCGACGAGCGCGAAGAGGGGCGCGTGCAGCTCCGAGAGGTTCGTGACCTCCGCGGGCCAGTAGTTCATCTGGACGTTGACGTTGAGGTGCCAGTCGGCGTTCCAGGGCGCCTGCACGCCCTCGGCCCAGATGCCCTGAAGGTTCGCGGGCAGGCCGCCGGGGCGCGAGCTTGAGATGAGCAGGTAGCGGCCGAACTGGAAGTAGAGCGCGGCCAGTCCCGGATCATTCGCGCCCTCGGCCGCGGCCTTGAGGCGCGCGGGCGTGGGCAGGGCGGCCGACGCCGCGTTCGCGGGGCCGAGCTTGAGAGTGACGCGGTCGAAGTAGCGGCGGTAGTCCGCGACGTGCGCGTCGAGGAGTCGGGCGTAAGTCTTCGACGCGGCCCGCCCCATGTCGCGGGCTGAGGCGGCCGTCGGGTCGGGCGTGCGGCGGCCGGCGAAGCCCGCGTAGTCGGTCGCGGCCGTGACGAAGAGCAAGACCTCGTCGGCGCCTTTCACGCTGACGGTCTTCCCTTCAACCGAAGAGAGGCCGCCGCGGTTGACGACGCGCAGGCGCGCGGCGTACTTCATCCCTTTGCCGTCGGTGCCGTTGTTGAGCTGGCCCGTCATCAGCAGGCCGTTCGGGCCGTCGGCCGTCACCTCGAAGCGCTCGGGGCGTTCGAGCGCGGCGTCGAAAGTAATTGCGTCGGATTTGTCCGCGGTCAGGCGGACGACGAGGGCTTCGTCGGGCGCGCTCGTGAAGTACTCGCGCGTGAAGCGCGTGCCCCCCTGCGTGTACGTGACGCGCGCGACGGCGCGCGCGAGGTCTAGCTCGCGCCGGTAGGCGGAGGCGCCCCCGCCGTCGAACTTGAGGAGCAGCTTGCCCAGCTCTTGATAAGAGCCGTACTGCACGTCCTTCCCCGCGCCGCGCCCGGAGCCGGGGCCGCGGCTGGTGAAGTGCGCGTAGGTCAGTTTCTCCGCCTCGACGTTTTTGCCTTCAAGTAAGAGCCGTCGAATCTCGGGCAGGTAGTTCGCTGCATCGGGGCGGTCGGCGTCCTGCGGCGAGCCAGACCAGAGCGAGCTTTCGTTGAGCACGACGCGCTCCTCCGCGACCCCGCCGAAGACCAACGCGCCGAGGCGGCCGTTCCCGAGGGGAAGCGACGCGGTGAACTCCCGCGCGGGCTCGTCGAACCAGACGAGCAGGTCGGGCGCGGCGGCCGGCGCGGGCGTCGCTCGGCAGAGCGCGGCGAGGACGAGCGCGGCGGCGGCGGCGAGCGCCGCCCTGTGCTTCACCTTCGAGAACACGAACCGTCCTCTGCCGTCTTAAGGTTTGAGCCCGGCGCGGGCCGGGCGATGTGAAAAGTGGCGCCGTCGCTGTTTGCGGACAGCTCCGGCGCCACCTCTTGGTCTGCGAATCTCCCCCGGTCTAGAAGAAGATGCGGAGGCCGAACTGGATGTAGCGCGGTGTCGTCTGCGGACTGCCGGCGGTCAGCGTCCCGAAGTTCTGGTCGTAGCTCTGCCTGATGCGGTAGAGCTTGTAGCCGTCCAGCGTCGTGATGTTGAAAGCGAGCGGGTTAGTAGTGGCGAAGCCCTGCGGGAGCCGGACGTGGAAGAAATCGTCCGGCAGGTTGCCCGCCCCGCTGTTCTGGCGCGTGGCGTTGACGATGCCGCGCACCTGCGCGAGCGTGAAGCCCCCCCTGTTCGCCGGGTCGAAGGCCACCCAGGTGTTGAACTCCGCCTGCGTGATCGGCTGGCGGATGCCGCCCACGGTCTCGCCCGTCAGCTCGGTCGGGAAAGTGCCGAGGCCGAAGGGCGTGTTGCCCGTGTTGTTGTAGCGGAAGTTCGGGTGGTTGAAGAGGTTGATGGCGTCCACGCGGAAGTTGACCCGGCGCTTCTCGCTGGCGGCGAACGGCCAGGGGAAGTCCTTCGACAGCGAGAGGTCGAAGTACTCCTGGCGCGGCGGCCGGATGTCGAGCGAGCGCGGGGCGTTGCCGAGCGTCCCCTTGACCGGGCGCATGAAGGCGGCCGGGTTGATGTACGGCTCGCAGCCCGTCCCGGGCGTCGAGGCGCCGGTGGGGCAGTTGCGCGTCCAGAGCGGGTTCCGCAGGGGCACGCCCTCGACGATGTCGGGGCGGACGACGCGGTTGAAGAGCGTGCCGCCGAGCCTGTTCGGGTCGGTGATGAAGGGCAGGAACGGGGTGCCGCCCGGCAAGCGAAGGACGCCCGACATCGTCCAGCGCCCCAGCACCGCGTCCACGACCGCCGGCACGTTCCCGAAGTAACGGCGGTTGCGGCCGATGGGGATGTCCCAGATGGCCGTCGAGCTGAAGTTGTTCTTGATGTCGTAGGTCGAGATGGCGCGGTCGGCTTGGAGCGACCCGCCCAGCGAGACCTGCCCGCGCGCCTGCCCGGTCGAGAGCACACGCGTGTCGGGGCTCGCGTCCGAGGCCGTGTCGATTGACTTGGCGTAGGTGTAGTTGGCCGTGAAGGTCAGGCCGCGCGAGACGCGGCGGCGCACGTCGATGTAGCCCGCGTGCCGGATGCTGCTGGCCGACGGGTCGAAGTACTGCGTGAGCGGGTCGAAGCCGAGGTACTGGCTGAGGACGCTGGCGCGTGGGATGGCGATGACCGAGCCCTGGAGGTTCAGGCGCCCCAGCGGGTCGGAGAAGTTGGTGGTGAGGTCTTGCCCGAAGCCCTGGGCCTCGACCTGATCGAGGGCGGTCAGGTTGCGCGGGTTGATGTTGACCTGCGGCAGGAAGAGGTGGCGGCCCTGGCTGCCGACGTAGGCCACCTCGACGACGGTGTTGCGGAACGGCTCGAACTGCACGGACAGGTTCCAGTTGGACGTGTAGGGCACCTTGCCCGAGCCGCTGGAGGGGTCGATGGCGAAGGCCGCGATGCCGAGGCTGCGGTTGAAGACGAGCCCGTTCGCGTCGGTGCCGAGCAGCGCGTCGAGCGAGCCGATGGTGCCCTGGAGCGGCTGGTTGCCCGAGAGCCGGATGGGCTGGTTGATGTCGGCCGTGCCGGTCGAGGCGCAGGGCGTCGGGAGCGTCGCGCAGGACGCGTTGGGCGCCGTGCCCGTCGTCAGGACGGTGCCGGGGGTGATGAAGCCGCCGAAGTCGGGGTTCGGGCTGCGGTTGTTGCCCGTGAGCGGCGCGTGCGAGATGCCGTAGCCGCCGCGGACGACCAGCGAACGCTTCTCCAAGTCGAACCCGAAGAACTTCATCTTGGGCTGCCAGGCGAACCCGAACCGCGGCTCGAAGCCGAGGTAGTCAACCGGCGTCAGGTACGCCGAGCGCCCGCCGCGCCCCGAGAAGGCGAAGGGCGGGATCGAGACGGTCGTCGGCACGTAGTCGGGGATCGCGGCGGTCGTCGGCACGCCGAGGCCGGTCGCCGCGGCGCGGCGCTGCGCGTCGGTGAGCGTCACGGTCTGCGCGAGGTCGGGGCGGAAGACGCCCTGGAGGTTGTGCGCCTCGCGGCGCGGGTACTGGAGCGAGTAGCGCAGGCCGAGGTTCAGCGTCAGGTTGGGCTTGACCTTCCAGTCGTTCTGGACGAAGGCCGCGCCGCTGCGCCAGCGGTAGTCGTAGTCGAGCAGGATGGGGCGGACGTCCACCGCGTTCGGCACGCCGATGAGCATGCTGGCGAACGGGTTGCCGCCGCTGGTGATGGCCGTCGAGCGGTCGAAGCTCGTGTTCAGGACGCGGAACGAATAGCGCCCGCCCGAGGCCGCGAAGAAGGGGGTGACCGCGAGCCGCGCGTCGTCCAGATCGACGCCGAACTTCCAGGTCATGTTCCCCTTCGTCCAGTAGACGATGTCGTTGATGTTGTAGCGCTGCTCGACGTTGAAGTTGTTGGTCGAGGCGGCCGAGCCGATGTCGGAGCCCGAGTAGGTGCTGCCGTCCTGCGTGGTCAGGAAGAGCGGGATGCCGCCCTGGGTGGCGGCCCCCAGCCCCAGCTCGCGGGCGGCGCTGCGGCCGGTCTTGATCGAGAACTCCGGCGAGTAGTCCTCGCTGAAGTTGCCGCGCGTGTAGTTGAGCCGCAGGTCGTTGACGATGGTCGGCGTGACGATGTTGTTGAAGGCCAGCAGGAACTGCTTGGCGTCGCTGTAGACGCCGGTGTTGCCGTTGATGTCGTTGCCCGCGGAGCGGATGGCGACGGCCGGCGTGACCGTGTAGCGGAAGTTGGTCTTGAACGCGTCGGTGAAGTTGTGGTCGAGGCGCAGCGTGTAGCGCGTCTCGTCCTGCTTCACGGAGCGCTGGGTGAAGTAGTTCCTGATGAAGCCGGCGTCGTTGAAGTAGCCGCCGGCCGGCGGCTCGAACGCGAGGATGTTCCGCGCGATGGGGTCGATGAACTCCTGCGGGATGACGTTGAGCGCCGCAATCGGGTTGGCGTTGATGGTCGAGTTGCACTGCGGCGTCGGGATGACGTTCGAGACGCCGTTGATGACGACCGTCTGGTTAACGATGACGCGGCGCGGGTCGTTGAACTGGCAGTACTGGTTGCCGGTGGCGAGCTGGATCGGGACGTACCGGCCGTTGAAGATGACGTACTGCTGGTAGATGTTGGCGTTGCCGTTCGAGGTCAGGTTGAACTGCGCGGCGACCGCGGCCGGCAGGATGCCGCTGGTGGTGCGCACCAGGTTGCGGAAGTCGCCGTTGCGCTCGGCGTCGCTGGGCACGAGCGCCGACCCGGTCAGGAAGTCCTGGCGCCAGCGCGGCTCGTAGGCGAAGAAGAAGAAGCTCTTGTTCTTGCCGTTGTAGAGCCGTTTGCCGCCCTCGCCGAAGCGGGGCAGGAAGATGGGGCCGCCGACCGTCACCGAGACCTGGTTGTAGCGCAGGTTGTTGTGCGGGCGCGGGGCCGTGCCGATGGTGAAGGGCGTCGCGTTGAACTTCGGGTTGCGCGTGTACCAGAGCGCCACGCCGTTGAAGTCGTTGGTGCCGCTCTTGGTCGTGGCGTTAATCACGCCGCCGCCCGTGTTGCCGAACTCGGCCGAGTAGGCGGAGGTCTGGACGGTGAACTCCTGCACGGTCTCGGGCGTGAAGCTGACGACCGAGCGGGCGATGCCGACGCCCGTGTTGTTCACCCCGTCGGCGAGGATCGCCGTGCTGCCCGAGCGGCCGCCGTTGATGTTCAGGTTGAAGCCGGGGACGGGCTGGTCGCCGCTCACGCCCGGGTCTTCGCTGCCGACGTCGCCCGTCACGTTCGGCGCCGTCAGGGCCAGGTCGAGCACGCTGCGGTTGTTGAGCGGGATGTCCTGAATCTGGCGCTCGGTGACCGTCGTCGTCGCGGTGCCCGACTCGGTGTTGAGGAGCGGGGCGTCGGCCACGACCGTCACCTGGTCGCCGACCGCGCCGGCCTCCATGATGACGTTGGCCGTGGCGGTCGTCGCCGTGTCCACCTTCAGGCTCTGGACGGTGGCCGTCTTGAACCCCTGCGCCTCGACCGTCACGCTGTAGGCGACCGGGTCGAGCGATGAGACCTGGAAGGCGCCGTCCTCTGAGCTGGTCACCGTCTGCTTCTGACCCGTGCCGATGTTGGTGACGGTCACGGTGGCGCCGGGAATGGCCGCGCCGTTCTGGTCGAGGACGGTGCCGGCGATGGCGCCCCTGTTGGTCTGTCCGGCCGCGGCGACGGCTAACAGCAGAACAACCGCGATAATCTGCATCGGTCGCATAAGTAGCTTCCTCTCTGTGACTCCTGTGGTAAGGGCGGGTGCCTTTACCTGGTTGCTGGTTGACGGTCAGACGCCCACCTCAACACCCAACGCCTAGAGGCCCGGGGACGCGCCCCGCCGGGGGGCACGGCCGGCGCCGTTTGAGGTCTTCATCGCCCGCACACTCTGTAAACCGCCGTCTGGCTCGGGAAGGACTGAAGAGACCCCTCCGTGCCGCAACGCCCGCGGCCGACTCACGCCGGGAAGAGTCGCGAGGGGTTTGTCCGCGACGCGCCCTCGGAAGGCGCGCTTCAAGAAACCGTTTTTCTAACTGAATTCCAACCCGGCGGGAGCAAAAACTTCCCAGAATGTCTCGGTAAAGCGGTTACCTGAGAGTAACTGTGCCCGCCGGGGGAGACTGACGTTAAAAAGGGACGAAGAATGAAACTTTTATGGCTTTTATTAAGTATTCGCCTGCGGCCCAGCCGGAGCAAGCTGCCGCGGTAGAGCGTTTAACTCAGGCAAATTTTATTCCCCGAACCGTGCGAGGAAGAAGCTTTCAAATTGTCAGGATTTAGACCGTGTCGGGGGAAGGTAAAGGCTTATCTCATCCGATCTCATCCGAAAACCAGAAGAAATCCAAAATAATCAATCCGGGGGAACTGCTTTGACTGTTTTTGGTTGTGCGCGCATTGTAACACCGTTCTCCCCTTTGGCAAGCATTTAGGTTCGATTTTTCACCGCTCCAACAAAGGCGCGCCGCCGGAAAGTGGGCCACTCATCCAAGATGAAAGACTTCGTCCAGATTTTCGGAGACGGGACTGTCGTCCGAGTTCGTCAGCATCAGCTCCTTCATGTAAGCCCACCAGCGGCGGCACGCCTCGGTCTCGGCGATCTGCCGCCAGAGTTCCTCCGACTCGACTTCGGCGTACGCGAACAGCCTCTCCGTCCCGGGCTCGTGGAAGATCGAGTAGTTGAGCACCCCGTGGCCGCGCAGCACCTCCTCCAACTCCGGCCAGACGGGGTTGTGCCGCCGCTCGTACTCCTCGCGCCACCCCGGCTTCAGCTTCATCAGGAACGCTTTGCGAATCATGACAATGTTAGCGTCAGGCGCGTGACGGAGGCGGGCGCGAAGCGGTAGACGAGGCGGCCGCCGGCGCCCACGTTGACCGGCTCGTCGCGCGGTTCGAGCCCGCGCGGGTTCTGGAAGCTGTTGTGCGCGTGGATGTCCGTGGAGGTGAGCACGCGCGCCTGGCCGGAGGCGACGCGCCCGCCGACGACGTTGATCTCCGTCTCGCGCGCGCTCTTCGCGTCCGGGTTGACGGCGGTGAGCGTGAGCACCTTGCCGTTCAGAGAGGCGGAGCCGGCCAGGCCCCAGAACTCCTGTCGGCCGGGGCTGCTGCCGCCGCGCATGTAGGAGACGTGCGGGGCGATGAACTCGGTGCGCAGACTCTGCGCGCCCTGGTGCGGCGTGTACATTTCGAAGACGTGGAAGTTGGGCGTGACGATGAACTTGTCCTCGTAGGCCAGAAAGAGTGAGTGGATGGTGTTGACGAGCTGCGCCGGGTTCGCCATCGCCACCTTGTCGGCGTGGCGCTGGAAGGTGTCGAGGTTGACGGCCGAGATGAGCGCGTCGCGCAAGGAACTCGTGTAGGCGTAGAGGTAGCCGGCCGGCATCGTCGGGTCTTGCGTGTTGTGCCAGGTGCCCCACTCGTCCACGGCGAGGCGGACGTGGTGCTGCGGGTCTAACTCGCCGAGCGCGGCCCAGTGCGACTCGATGAGCGAGTCCATGCGATCCGAGCGGTGAATCAACTCGTACCACTCGTCCTCGTTGAAGACGACGGGATCGCCCTTCCCCGTCGTGCCCGAGTAGTAGTGCAGCCCGAAGCCGAAGACCCGCTCGGCCATGCGCGGCCCCTTCTCCAGGAGCTTGGTGAAGAAGCGGCGCGTCCAGCCCACGTCCGCGCCGTTCGGCCCCGTGGCGATGAAGTTGTACTTGACGGTCTGGTAGGTCGGCACCCACGCGGTGAACTTGCGGAACTCGGTCGCGTACTCCTCGGGC